>WNGH01000015.1_pt1 | contig 134363 bp, 118 predicted proteins | sample 5400631 | NCBI WGS metagenome assembly WNGH01 (sample SAMN13153373, study PRJNA577476) | soil metagenome | isolation source: 115 cm soil or saprolite under Garry oak tree replicate 1 | place: USA:California | collected 2016-06-15
CGAACAGCTCGTTCAACGTCTGCATGTCACCGCTCGCGAAAGCCGCGTAGCCGCGACGCAAGAGGTCCTCGTTGGGGTGTGCCATGGTTCTCTCCCTCCTCGACCGGACGCGCGGATTCTCCGACATTGCGACGGCGAATTTCAAAGGGGCCGCCTCGATGCTCGATCCAAGTGTTCGGCGCGAGCAGCGTGGCTCAGTTCGAGGAAGCGTCCTCGTCCGCCTCAGCGGGCAGCCGGCTACAGCTTCATGTGCGGGCTGGCCCAGCCGGAGAGGAAGTCCATGGCCTCGAGGAGGATGTCTTCGTCGTCGGACCGTCCTTCTGATCGCAGCAGCTCACGATCGGATTCCAACTGCCGCAGGAGCGCCTCGCGGCTCCACCCCTCGTCCAGGAGACCGCGGAGTTCCTCCCGCAGTCCATCCAGCGGCGCCGGACTCTTCAACGCCTCTTCGAACCGTGGTCGGACTCGGCTTCTCATCGATGGCACTCCTGCTCAGCGACTATACGCGCCGCCAGCGCGGCCGGGTGGCCTCCAGTCGTTCCTGCAGGTGGGCGAGCAGCATCCCCTCTGCGGGCTCGATGAAGGCGTGGGTCGAATCCTCTGGATCCACACGCACAGCCAGCCCTTCTTCCAGGTCGTCCTCGTCCAACTCGAAGACCGGATCCTTGCCGGACCCTCCGTGAGCAGGAGGCCGCCGGTGCGCCGGAAGGCGGAGCGGGCTCTCTAGGCTGACGGAAAGGCCTCCTGCCCCGGGTGCTACACGCCCGCCTACCACAGGAATGTCAATCTCGGGGCGGACACCAAGCGTCCGGGCGGACGGCCCGACAGTCGGGTGACCATCGCTATCGGAAACCATGCTCCGGAACAGCTTCCGGCCCACGCACCCTCCCACCTCTCCCCAGGCGACGCTACCGTCCCCAGTGACATGTCCCCACGCCAGGGCAACCTGCTTGGCGCCGGCGGTAGGCTCCTGCGGAAAGCACGGGGTTGTTCATCATCCGGGAGGAGGACAGAGCGATGAACTCAGATCCGGCTCGATTGGAGCGCAGCATCGATTCCCTACGGCAGGTGCTGGATGAGATGCAACACGACCCGAGGGCGGACCGGCGGTTGGACCGAATGGAAGATCGCCTCCAACGCAGGATGGACCGACTCCAGGCGTCGCTGGACGCCATCCGCCGCGATCTCACGCACATCGCGCTGGCCGGAGGGTTCTTCCGGGAAACGAGCGGCGTCTGAGGAACCTCCGCCCACTACCACTCTCAGGCGTGGGTGTTTCGGGTCGCCGCCATCTGTGACTATAATTCTGGTCATGAGTGAGACGCTTCCTCTCTCGGAGATCAAGGCCAGGCTCTCCGAGATCGTGGACAGGGTCGAGGAGCAGCACGAGCGGGTCACGCTCACCAGGAACGGCCGTCCGGCAGCAGTGCTCATCAGCCCCGAGGATCTCGAGGCCTTGGAGGACGCGCTGGACCTTCTCTCCGACCCTCAAGCGATGCGCGAGATCGAGCAGGCCCGCCAAGAGATCGCCACGGGGAAGGGCCTCAGGGCCGACGAGCTGAGGGCCCGGTATCTGGGCGACCGGTGACCCAGGCTGGCTGGGAGCTGATCGTCGCCCCCTCGGTGGATCGAACCCTTTCCAGGTTGCCCGAGAAAGCGGCCGCCGCGATCGTGGAGTTCATGCTCGGTGCCCTGGTCGAAGAGCCGCGCCAGGTCGGCCACCCTCTCCGCCGCGAGCTGGCTGGGCTGTGGGTAGCTCGTCGAGGACCCTACCGGGTGGTCTACGAGAATCACGATCAGGCCCGAGAGATTCACGTTCTGCGTGTCGACCATCGAACGGACGTGTACCGGCCCAGATAGCCGTTCCTCGCGCTGACCGATCGCGGCGCCGACCGGCTCCATGGGAGACTCGCGGCCATGCCGTACGTGGCCGCGGGCGATCGCCACTGGTCGATGTAGTAGAGAGGCCGGAATCAATCTCTGGGGGCGTCCTCGTCGGCCTCAGCGAGGTCATACTGACCCGAGCATGCCGAAGACGGTGAGGATCAGTCTCGACGACGAGATCTATGTCGCCCTCCTTCGCCGGGCAGCAGAGGCCGGCATGACCGTACCGGAGCTCCTGCGCCGGGAAGCCGCTCGCTTGGCTGCCCGCCCGACCGTAGCCGAATGGCTCGAACGCATCGGCAGCAGAACCTCCCCCGTGACAGCGAGCGAAGTAGTCGAGGCGCTCGACGAGTTGCGCGGGGAGTGGCCGGTCGCTGGCCCATGAACGAGGAGGAACCGGAACGAAGAGTCTGCTGGTCAGCGCACTGAGCACCGCGGTCGGGGCGGTGGTTGGACCCCTGCTCGGCTGGTTCGGGAGGGGATGGTTCGAGACGGTTCGCCGGCGGCGCCGGACAGTCGAGGTCGAAGCTCACGACGCCGACCCAGTCGGGATCGTTCACCCGTTCGAGCCGACCGCGCACGAACTCGACGGAACACATCCGGGAGCGGCTTGGGCCACGCGACTCGAGCTCGACCGCGAGCGACGGGCATGGAGGCAACGAGGCGAGCAGCTCTGGGCCGCCCGTTGGGAGCGGAAGATGGATGCGTTGCTCTTGAAGCTGGATGAGATGCGCGACGACATCAGGGCGATTGCCGACGCCCTCGGGGTCCAGCTCCGCGATCCTGAGGATGCCTCCGCCCGCCCTTCGCCAGACTTGCGGCTCATTCGAGGCGATCGCAACTAGATCCTGGCCGGCCTCACGTTTCCTCACGGCCGCCGGTCATGTCATGACCGGGTGCTAGCCTTCCGTCGACAGGGTGCTCGGGTTCCTCCCCCAGAGAGGGACAAGAACGGGATGGAAGTGGCGGGTACGGCAATCAATGCGGCAGTCGTGGCAGCGGCCGGGCTCCTCCTGTGGTGGTTTGGGCGAGGTCGGTTCGAGGCGCAGGATCGACGTTTCGACCGCCTTGAGGAGAGGCTTGATCGCCAGATCGAGGGCCTCGGGGACAGGCTGGACCGCGAGATCGGCGGCCTGGGGAACAGGCTGGACCGCAGGATCGACGGCCTGGAGGGCCGGATGGACGCGATGCGGGCCGATCTCCAGGGCCGCATGGACGCGATGCGGTCCGATCTCGAAGAACGAATCGACGCAGTCAGGTCGGACCTGACGCGAGTCGCACTGGCGGTCGAGGTCAGGCCGGGCGCATCGGAAGCCTGAGTTTCAGGCCGAGCCGCAGCTGGTCGCTATCCGGGGACGATGTGCTCCAGCCAGTCGGGGATCACGCGGCCCTCGTGGCGCAGGAACGGGGGCTCGAGGTGGGGGACCGTCGATAGCTCGGCGTCGATGGACTCGGGGGTCCATTCTGCTCGGTGCTGTTCGGCTTCGATGAGGTTGGGGAGGAGGCGCGTATCCGCCGGCGTGGCGATCCCGGTGACGCCTGGCGTCCCCAGGGTGAACGCCACCGCGGCGTCGATGGTGCGCTGGTTGGTCAACGGCTCGTACCACGTGGCGTGGGTCTGCTGACCTCCTTCCACAGGTTCCTGGCGGCGGTCTTGATGATCATCAGGCCGGCGTCCTGCTGCTGGATCTCCTCGACCAGCGCTTCGAAGTCGCGGCGGTATTCCGGGAACTGGCTGAGGCGCCAGTTCCAAGGGGTCAGGACCGTGTCGAAGGGGAACCTCTTCAGGGCTTCCAGGTGGACCGCCGGGGCCTGCATGCCGTGGCCGGTGATGCCGATCGCGGCGGCCAGGCCCTCGTCCTTGGCTCCCATGACGCCGAGGTAGGCGCCGCTCCGGCTGGTCACGGTATTCAGCTCATCCATGTTGCCCACGGCGTGGAGCTGGATGAGGTCCACGTGGTCGGTCTGCAGGCGCTCCAGCGACCGCCGGACGGAGTCGTACGCGGGCTGCTGGAGCCGCTCCCCCGTCTTGGTGGCCAGGAAGATCCGGTCGCGGATCCGCGGCATCCACCGGCCCAGGTGGAGCTCGCTGTCGCCGTAGTCGGCCGCGGTGTCGAAGTGGTTGATCCCGGCGTCCAGGGCCAACTGCACGCTAGCGTCGGCGACCTCGTCCGACACCCGGAACAGCGCCGCGCCACCGTAGATGAGCACGCTCGACTGGTGCCCGATCCGCCCCAGCCGCCGCGTTTCCATTCCTCTTCAGCGTATCGCCATCGCGGCCGGCGGGAATGTCACACCCTCCTCGTATGGTGCCGGGGGACGGCCGGCCGTTGACGGATGGGCGGGGTGATGCCCAGTGTTGTCAGACAACCGTCTGACAACTGGAGAGCGCATGGAGATCGTCGGCATTCGAGACCTGTCTCGCCGCACACGCGAACTCGTGGAACAGGTCGAGCGCACCGGACAGCCTGTCCTCGTCACGAGAAGGGGGCGGCCTGCCGTGGTCCTGTACAGCCTTCCCCAGGACGAGCTGGAGGACTTCGTGCTGGCGAACGCCCCGGAGTTCGTGCGCAGCACGACCGACGCCGACCGGGACCTGGCACAGGGCACGGCCATCGACTGGGACTCGGTGAAGGAGCAGTACCTCAGCGAAGAAGGCGCGCCCGATGAGAAGCCCGCGGCGCGTCGTCCTCGCCGATCGCGCCCGGCGTGACCTTCGCCGGATCCAGTCGCAACAGCAGCGTGAGGCGATCGCCGGAGCGCTCGACCGGCTGCAAGGAAGCGATTGGCCAGCGGCTGTGGAGATTCCGCTGGAAACGCCTAGGCTGGATGCCGAGAATCGAGGGCAGGAGGCGCGCGCACCATGACGTTCGCGGGATTCCAGGACCAGCTGCCGGACATCGATCCGGACGAGACGCAGGAGTGGATCGACGCCCTGGACGGGGTGATCGACGTTTCCCCGGCTCGGGCCGGGTTCCTGCTGCGAAGGATCATGCAACACGCCCGGGCCCGGCGGGTCGAGGTCCCGGCCATGGTGTCCTCCCACTACATCAACACCATCCCCCCCGAGCAGGAGCCGTACTTCCCCGGCGACGAGGCCATCGAGAAACGCATCCGCCGCCTGGTCCGGTGGAACGCCGCGGTCATGGTGTCCCGGGCCAACAAGCACTTCGAGGGTATCGGCGGGCACATCTCCACGTACGCCTCCAGCGCCAGCCTGTACGAGGTCGGGTTCAACCACTTCTTCCGGGGCCGCAACGCCGACGGCGGGGGCGACCAGGTGTTCTTCCAGGGCCACGCCGCGCCGGGCATCTACGCGCGGGCGTTCCTGGAAGGCCGGCTGAGCACCGAGCAGATGGACGCCTTCCGGCGTGAAGCCGGGGGCGGCGGCCTGTCGTCCTATCCGCATCCCCGCCTGATGCCGGAGTTCTGGGAGTTCCCCACGGTCTCCATGGGGCTCTCCCCGCTCACCGCCGTGTACCAGGCCCGGTTCAACCGGTACCTCCAGGCCCGCGGGATCAAGGACACCTCGCGCCAGCGGGTGTGGTGCTTCACCGGTGACGGCGAGATGGACGAGCCTGAGTCCATGGCCGGCCTGTCGCTGGCCGCGCGGGAGGGCCTGGACAACCTGATCTTCGTGGTGAACTGCAACCTCCAGCGCCTGGACGGACCGGTCCGGGGCAACGGGAAGATCATCCAGGAGCTGGAGTCGATCTTCCGGGGCGCGGGCTGGAACGTCATCAAGGTGGTGTGGGGCCGGGAGTGGGACGAGCTGCTGGCCCGGGACGGCGACGGCATCCTGGTGCACCGCATGGACACCGCCCTGGACGGCGACTTCCAGAAGTACGCCGTCGAAACGGGCGAGTACATCCGGGAGCACTTCTTCGGGACCGACCCGCGCCTGCGCGAGCTGGCAGCCCACCTGTCCGACGACGACATCCGGCACCTCCGCCGGGGCGGGCACGACTACCGCAAGCTCTACGCCGCGTACGCCACCGCCGTGGAGATGACGGGCGCGCCGGTAGCCATCCTGGCCAAGACGGTGAAGGGGTGGGCGCTGCCGGAGGCGTTCGAGGGCCGCAACGTCACCCACCAGATGAAGAAGCTCTCGGAGCAGGAGCTGAAGGTGTTCCGGGACCGGCTGGAGCTCCCGATCAAGGACGAGGAGATCTCGGAAGGCGTCGCGCCCTACTACCACCCGGGGATGGACTCCAAGGAGATCCAGTACATGCTGGCCCGGCGCCATGCCAAGGGCGGCCTCATGCCGTCGCGGACCGTGACGACGGCGGCGGCGAAGCTGGACCTGCCGAAGAAGGATCCCTACGCCGAGTTCGCCTCCGGCTCGAAGCAGGCGGTGTCAACGACCATGGCCTTCGTGCGGCTGCTCCGGAACCTCCTGCGCGACGGCGTGGTGGGCAAGCGGATCGTCCCGATCATCCCCGACGAGGCCCGCACGTTCGGCATGGAGTCGCTGTTCCCGCAGTTCAAGATCTACGCCGCGCACGGGCAGCTGTACGAGCCGGTGGACGCGGCGCACCTGCTGGCCTACGTCGAGGCCCGCGACGGGCAGATCCTGGAGGAGGGGATCACCGAGGCGGGCTCGATGGCCTCGTTCATCGCCGCGGGGACCTCCTACGCCACCCACGGCGAACCGATGATCCCGTTCTTCACGTTCTACTCGATGTTCGGGTTCCAGCGGATCGGCGACCTGATCTGGGCGGCCGCGGACCAGCGGGCCCGCGGGTTCCTGCTGGGCGCGACGCACGGGCGGACCACGCTGAACGGCGAGGGGCTCCAGCACGAGGACGGGCACTCGCTGCTGCTGGCCTCGACGAACCCGGCCTGCCTGGCGTACGACCCCGCGTTCGCCTACGAGGTGGCGGCCATCGTGCGCGAGGGGCTGCGGCGGATGTTCCAGGAGGACGAGGACGTCTTCTACTACCTGACCCTCTACAACGAGAACTACGCGATGCCGGAGATGCCCGAGGGCGCCGAGGAGGGCATCGTCCGGGGGCTGTACCGGTTCCGGGAAGCCTCAGCCGAGGGGAACGGGAAGCGGGCCCAGGTGCTGGCGTCGGGGCCCATGGTGGTGCAGGCCCTGCGAGCGCAGGAGCTGCTGGCAGGGTGGAGCGTGGCCGCGGACGTGTGGAGCGCGACCTCGTACCAGCAACTGCGGGCGAACGCCCTGGAGGCGGAGCACTGGAATCGCCTCCACCCCGGCGAGGCCAAGCGCACGCCGTACGTGGGCGAGTGCCTGGAGCCGCACGGCGGGCCGGTGGTCGCGGTGAGCGATTCCATGAAGTCCGTCCCCGACCAGATCGCCCGGTGGGTGCCGCAGCCCTACCTGTCGCTGGGGACCGACGGCTTCGGCCGAAGCGACACCCGCGACGCGCTTCGCCGGTTCTTCGAGGTCGACGCCGAGCACATCGCCGTGGCCGTGCTGTCCGCGCTGGCCGAGATGGGCGAGGTCAAGCCGGAGACCGTGGCCGACGCGATCCACACGTACGACCTGAACCCGGAAGGCATGCCGGACCCCACGCGCTGATCGCCCTGGCAGTCGTGTCAGTGCCAGGTGCTACGCTTCGACCAGCAAGGTTGAGGCCGTTCCTCCCCCGGAGAGGAACCGAACGATGAACGTGGCCGCCACCGCGATCAACGCCGGAGTCGTCGCAGCCGTCGGGTTGTTGCTGGCCTGGCTCATGAAGGGCCAGTTCGATGCGATACGGCAACGTTTCGACGGCGTCGATGGGCGCTTCGACGGCGTCGACGGGCGCTTCGATGCGCTCGACCGGCGGATCGATCGGTTGGAGGAACGGCTGGATCGCAGGATCGACGGCCTGGAGAGCCGGATCGACGCCATGCGATCCGAGCTGACGCAGGTGGCCTTGGCGGTGGGAGTCCGGCCCAGGGCCACGAACGCCTGAGCTGCCGCGCCGGCTTCACGCGGCGTGGACGTGGGTGCCCAGGAACCGCTCGGCCTCGTCGTCGCACAGGACCCGGAGCCGGGTCATCCGCGAGAGCTCGCACAGGGGGATCCGCACCTCCTGCCACTCCTCCCCGCCCCGCCACAGGAGCGACGGGACGGCGGCGTTGAGCGAGCCCTTCAGCAGGTGCCGGTCCCCCATCAGCACGTACATGAAATCGGTCACGTCGTCCTCCGTCCGCCCGCTGTGGAAAGGGTGTGCCTTCCCGGACCTCGGGGAACGGGTCGACGGTCCCGGCCGGACGGGGCGGGAGGTCCCGGCCCCCGGGCCGATCGGCCGAACCGACGCTCTTGGAGCGGCCTACGCCGAAACGCGCGCCGAGACCGTTTCGGCTTCCTTGCCCGTGGCCGCGCCGCCGCCCTCGATGAACAGCGCCGAGATGATCGCGCCCGCCACGGCCACCGCTGCCAGGGCCACGAACGCCACGTGGAAGCCGTTGACGATGGCCTGCGGCTGGGTGGCCCCGGGATGCGAAGCGAAGAACCGCGAGGTGTAGGTCGTGGCCAGCGTGGCGGCCACGGCCAGCCCGATGGCACCGCCGATCTGCGGGCTGGTGTTCAACAACCCCGAGGCGAGCCCCGCGTCGCGCGGCTTCACGCTGCTGAGCGCGGCGATCGACCCCGGCACGAAGGAGAGCCCCAGCCCGGCCCCGCTGATCAGGAACGGGATCAGCAGGTTCCCGGTGTACGTCCCGTCGACAGGCAGGCGCGTGTACCACGCCGCGATCACCAGCGCGGACGCGCCCAGGCCGACCGTCAGGATCGGCTTCACCCCGAACCTGGTGACCAGGGCCTGGCCGATGCCGGCGAACACGATGCTGGTCACCGTGGTCGCCACGTACGCGACACCGGTTCGAAGCGCCGAGAATCCCAGGATGTTCTGCATGTACAGCGACAGCAGGAAGAACTGCGAGAACAACGACGCGCCCAGCAGCAGGAAGATGATGTTGGCCGTCCGCAGGTTCCGCAGCCGGAAGATGCGGAACGGCATGATGGGAGCCCGGGAGCGCAGCTCCACGACCACGAACACCCCCAGCAGGAAGACCGAGGCGATCAGGAGTCCGATGGTCCGGCCGGTCGTCCACCCCTTCGTGGCAGCTTCGGTCATGGCGTAGACCAGCAGCATCAGCCCGGCGGTCACGGTGAAGGCCCCGGCGAAGTCCGAGCCCAGGTGGCCCTCCACCCGGCTCTCCCGCAGCAGCCACGGGCTGAGCAGCACGACCGAGATCCCCACGGGCACGTTCACGAAGAAGATCCACGACCACCCCAGGCCGCTGGTCAGCACGCCGCCCAGCAACGTCCCGGCCGCGGCGCCGCTGCCGGCGATGGCTCCCCACACGCCCAGCGCGACGTTGCGCTCACGCCCTTCCTCGAAGGTCGTGGTGAGGATGGACAGGGCCGCCGGGGAGAGCATGGCGCCACCCAGGCCCTGCAGGGCCCGGAACGCGATCAGCGACCCCTCCGACCAGGACAGGCCGCACATCAGGGAGGAGAACGTGAACAGGGCGATGCCGCTCATGAACACGCGGCGGCGCCCCCACAGGTCGGCCAGGCGCCCGCCCAGCAGCAGGAACCCGCCGAACACGATGGCGTAGGCGCTGATGACCCACTGCAGGTTCTCCTGGGAGAACTTCAGGTCCTTGCCGATCGACGGCAGCGCGACGTTCACGATGGCGATGTCGAGAACCACCATGAACTGGGCGGCACAGATGGCCGCGAGGGCGAACCATCGTCGGGGGTCGGTTGCGGCCCCGTCCGGCGACGTGGCCGTCCCTGCGGTGTCCATACGCGAATCCTCCCAGTCGAACGCCATGCGCGGAACGATGACTCTTCCTGCCAACCGGTCCGAACCCGGCATCATTCCCCGGATCGGGACCGAAGCAGGGGAAGCCGGCAGTCTACCCGCCGGCTCCCCCGCTCGACCGTGTGGCTGCCTCAGGCCCCCGACAGTGGGTGACCGGTTTCGAGCAGCGTCTTCAGCCCACTCAGCACCATCATCCAGCCGGCGCCCGAGACGCTCTCGGCCGTCTTCGGCGCGCCCTCCAGCCGATCGTGAACGACGGTGAGCTTGGAGACACCGCCTTCCTGTGGCTCGATCTCCCAGGTCACCCGGCTCTCCTCCTCCTTCGCCAGCTCGGGGTCGTAAAGCGACCGCCATCCGTGCACGAGCCGCCTGGGGGGGTCGAACTCAAGGGTCGGCGAATCCCCCCACACACTCCCGTCGGGCCCCGTCGAGAAGTGCCGCTCCCGCGAGTTCTCGATCCTGGCTCCGTAGAAGTAGCGCTCGGTGAACTCGGGCTTCGTGATGGCGTCCCAGATCTGCTCCGGCGTGGCCTTGATGAATACCTGGTAGACCTGCGTGAGCGTGGCGATGGTGGCGCCGTCCATTGCAGAGCCTCCTTCCAGGGCAGCCTTGAGGTCCGACAGGGCCTCCGCCCGCCCGCGGGTGTATTTGCTGACCCACCGGTCGTGGATCAGCTGGATGGGGACCGGGTTCAGGAAGTGGAGCTTCTCGCGTCCCACCTTCCGGGTGGTGATCAGGCCGGCCTGCTCCAGGACGCCCAGGTGCTTCATCACCCCGAAGCGGGTCATGCCGGGAACCTGGTCCTGGAGGTCTCCGAGCGTGCGGCCGTCACGCTCGAACAGCCGGTCGAGCAGCAGGCGGCGGGTGGGGTCCGCCATCGCCCTGAACACCCGGTCTTCATCCATGGCCCAGGATGATAGGTGACGGTCTAGTCACGTGTCAAGTCGGTCACATATCCAGGCCGGCCGGAGCTGGACACTCAGTTCATGGCGGGATCGAACGGCATCGTGGAGAGCATCCGATACTGCCCGCCCTTGCGCCGCAGCACGTGGCTCCACAGGCGATCGGGGTCGGGCGTGAACACGTCCCCGGGCAGGGCGGGCTCCGCGATCCAGGAGTCCTCCTCCATCTCCGCCTCCAGCTGGCCGGCCCCCCATCCCGCGTGGCCGGCGAACACCCGGGCTCGAAGGATACCGCCCACTCCCCCGGGATCCTCGTCCACCAGGAACCCGATGGAGCCGAACGCGACCACGTCCACGTTCTCCGGGTGCTCGAACTCCGCCAGGACCACGGCGGCTTGGGGCTGCACGGGACCGCCCAGGAACAGCGGGTCGTCGGGCCCCACCAGCTCGGCGAGCGCGGGTGCCGCGTCCCCCACCGTGGCCTCGGCGGTGCGGTTCAGCACCACCCCAACCGCGCCGTCGTCGTCGTGCCGGGCGATCAGCACCACCGTTCGGCGGAAGTTCGGGTCCCACAGGTCGGGACCCGCGATCAGCAGCTGCCCGCTCAGGCTGTCCACTCCCCACATCTTCTCCCGATGCGCGGCCTTCGCAACCCGGCTCTGGACGCGGATCGGACGCGGTGGAACACTCGGCCTTCCTGGGAGGCGAGACCGATGTCGACGTCCGAGCAGGCGCCCAGCCGAGAAGGGGCATCCGAGCGGCCCCAGGTACAGCTGCTCGGTGGATTCCGGGTCGCGGTCGGGGAACGGTCGTTCGACGAGTCCTCGTGGCGGCTCCGCAAGGCCAAGGCGCTGCTGAAGCTCCTGGCGCTGGCGCCGCGCCACCGGCTGCACCGCGAGCAGGCCATGGACGTCCTGTGGCCGGACCTCGAGCCGCACGCCGCGGCGAACCAGCTGCGGAAGGCCCTGCACGCGGTCCGCTCGGTCCTGGACCCCGACCACGCCGTGGCCGCCCGGCTGGTCCGGTTCGAGGAAGGGTTCCTGTCGCTTCCCGACCACGTGGTCGTGGACGTCGAGCGGTTCGAGGGGTCCGTCGCGGCCGCGCGGAGGGCACGGGACGCGGAGGCATACCGCTCGGCGCTCGCGGTGTACCGAGGCGACCTCCTCCCGGACGACCCCTACGAGGAATGGGCGATCGGTCGTCGGGAGGAGCTCCGGCGCACGTTCGTCGCGGCGTCCCTGGAGCTCGCTGAGCTGCTGGAGGCCCGGGCGGAGCTGGACGAAGCCGCCCTGGTACTGGGCCGCGTCATCGCCGTGGAACCCGCCAACGAGCAGGCGCACCGGGCCCGGATGCACGCCTTGGCTCTGGCCGGGCGGCGGCATGACGCGCTGGAGCAGTACGAGCGGCTACGGGAGGCGCTGGCGGGCGAGCTCGGCGTGGAGCCGGACCTGGCCACCGTGGACCTCCACGAGCGGATCCGGGCCGGGAAGACCATCGGGGCCGAGTTCCGGACGGGGCTGTGGGAGCAGCTGGGAGACCTTCGGCACCTGGCCGGCGACGCCGCAGGCGCGGCGTCCGCGTACGCGGCCGCGCTGGGTGACGGCCCGGCGGTGGCCAGGCTGCACCGGAAGCTGGCGTACGTCCGGCTGATGGTGCACGACGCCGCGGGGGCCGAGGCGCACCTGGACGCGGGCGAGGCACTGGCCTCCGCGCAGGAAGACCGGGCGGAGCTCGGGCGCCTGGCGGGGGCTCGGGCCAACTGGTTGTGGGAGACGGGCCGGATCGACCACGCCCAGGCGGCCGCGGAGGAGAGCCTGCGCCTGGCCGAGTCCAACGGCGACGCGGCGGACGTCGCTGCCGCATACGAGACGCTGGCAATCGTCTTCCACTCGGGTGGCCGGTGGCGGGACGGCCTGCACGTTGAGATCGAGCGCATGGGAACGTCGGCGGACACCGATCCCCAGCTGGCCCGGGTCTTCGACATCCACCACTGCATCGGGCAGTACCACCTGTACGGAGACGAGCTGTTCGGCGGGGTCGAGGAATACGCGCGGCGGACGCTCGAGCTGGCCACCCGGGCCCGGGCCCGGCGGGCCGAGGCGTTCGCGTGGTGCCTGCTGGGCGAGTCGCTGCTGTTGCGGGGGCGGTGGGACGAGGCCGCCGCCTGCCTGGAGCGCTCCGGCGAGATCCACGCCGAGCTGGGAACCAGTTCCGGCGCGTTGCCCTGGCAACGACTGGGCGAGCTGGCCGCCTGTCGAGGGAACCTGGACGTGGCCCAGGCGTACGTCCGGCGAGGGATGGCTCTGGCCACGGTGTCGCGCATGGCCCGCCACATGTGGGGACGGCTGTACGCCACCGAGGCCCTCACTGCTCTGGAGGACGGGAACCCGGCTCGGGCCGCTCAGGCCGCTCGGTCTGCAGCCGGGGCGACGGCTCGATACGGGAACTGCCCGACGTGCGACGCGCAGTTGCACCCGCTGGCGGCGGAGGCGTACGCCGAACTCGGCGACGAGGCCTCTGCCGGCCGCCACGCGATCGCGGCCGAGGAAACGGCCGGAATGTGGGCCAGCTCCGCCTGGAGCGGCATGGCCGTCGCGGCCCGAGCCTTCCACCATCTGGCGGCCGGCGACACCGGCGCGGCTCAGCGCGGTCTGCTGGAGGCCGCGGAGCTGTTCGAGCGAGCCGGCCAGCCGTACTGGGCAGCGCGGTATCGGTTGCGGGCCGGGACACTGGCCGTAGCCCCGGAGCGGGACGCGCTGCTGGAGGATGCCGCCGCTGCGTTCCGAAGCCTGGGCGCGGAACGGGCCGAGCGCCGCGCCTCCGAGGCCCTGGCCGCAGTCTGAACACTTTTTCGCGCAGGGAATGCCCGGGGAATGCCGCCCCCTTACTATCGCCGTCAGATGCCGCTCGGGAGGCGAGCGGCAGGGACGGAAGGGAGAGCGGAGATGGCCGAGTACTACGCCTCGGGGAACTGGCACGTGAAGGAGGGGGAGGAACAGGAGTTCGTCGAGCGGTGGACCGGGTTCCTCCAGTGGACCCGCAAGGACCATCCCGCGCTGGAGGCCGCGAGCCTGATCCGGGACCAGGGCGACCCGCGGCATTTCCTGTCCTTCGCGTCCTGGGAGGACCCGGAGGCCCGGGCGGCCTGGAAGCAGTCCCCGGAGTTCGCCGAGCGGTTCGGGGCCTGCCGCGAGCTGTGCGACGACTTCTACGGAAGCGACTACGAGCGAGCCGTCGTGATCTGAAGGGTCTTGCCACCCGCAGGGCGATCGGCAAGTGTGGTCGCCCGTGCGGGGGCGGAGATCGATCCTGGTCGGAGTCGTCGCGCTGGCCGCGCTCGCGGTCGGCGCGACGCCCGCGTTCGGGGCGCCGAAGCCCACCGTCACCATCGCCGCCGTCGGTGACACCATGCTGGGGAACACGCCGACGCTTCCGGCCCATCCGGGGACGTATCTGGCCCTGGTTCGCGAGGCGCTGCGGGCCCCCATCACGTTCGGGAACCTCGAGGGCACGCTCACCACGGCCACCGACTCGAAGTGCGGGTCGGGCTCGTCCGACTGCTTCGCCTTCCGGGTGCCGCCGTCGTACGCCGGGTACCTGCGAAAGGCAGGGTTCGACGTGCTGAACAGCGCGAACAACCACTCGCACGATTTCGGCGCCGCGGGCGTCCGGCAGACCAGCGCCGCGCTGGCGGCCCACGGCATCGCGCAGACCGGGTTGCGCGGCCAGATCGCGGTGGTCGAGGAGGGCGGGGTCCGGGTGGCGTTCGTCGGCTTCGCGCCGTATTCGAACGTCTCCAACCTGCTCGACCTGTTGGCCGCCGCGGCGCTGATCCACACAGCCGGCCGCCGCGCCGACCTGGTGGTCGCGTACATGCACGCGGGGGCGGAAGGGGCGAGCCGGACCCACGTCACCGGCCTCGAGGAGTTCTTCCTGGGCGAGGACCGCGGGAACCCGGAGGCGTTCGCCCACATGGCGGTCCGCCAGGGCGCGGACCTGGTACTGGCCAGCGGGCCCCACGTGCTCCGGGGCATGGAGATCTACCGCCACCACCTGATCGCATACTCGCTGGGCGACTTCGCCAGCTTCCACAACTTCAACACCGACGGGGTGCTGGGGCTGTCGGCAGTGCTGCGGGTGACCCTCGGGCCGAACGGGTGGTTCCGCGACGGGCGGATCGTGTCGGTGAAGCTGAACGACGAGGGCCGGCCGGCTCACGATCGTTCGGGCGCGGCGGCCCGCCTGATCGCGCGCCTGTCGCACCAGGACTTCGGCGCGCGAGGCGTGCGCGTGCTGGCCCACGGCCGGATCGTGAAACGAAACGGGGCCCACCGGTCACCGTAGGGTGCCGCTGCCCGACGACGCGATCCAAGGAGGGGGAACGTGGACGACCGGACGAAGCGCATCAGCGAGCTGCTGCACGAGGCCGCCGAGACCCACCACACGGTGTTCCGCATCACCGACGGCGACGACCCCGACTGGGCCACGTGGTACTCGGACTGGCTGGTCAACCTGTCCGAGCTGCCGGAGCTGCTGGGCCGCAAGCCGGTTCGCAGCGAGCTCACCCACCGGCTGGTCGAGCTGGACCATCAGTTCCAGGGCACCGGCTGGGAGGACCGCTATGCGGCCGGGCTGGTCGAGCACTTCGGCTGACCCTGCTAGGTTGGCTGCACGGGATTCGACAGGAGGCCTTCGTGGAAGACGCCGACATCATCGAACGGATCAACCAGCTGGCGCACGAGGAGCACGCGCTGTTCGAGAGGGAGTCCGAAGGGGAGGCCAGCGCCTCGGACCGGGAGCGGCTGAAGCGCCTGGAGGTCACCCTGGACCAGTGCTGGGACCTGCTGCACCAGCGGCGGGCCCGCCGCAACGCCGGGCTCGATCCCGACGAGGCCCGCGTCCGCGACGAGGGCACGGTCGAGGGCTACGTCAGCTGAACCGCTAACGCGAGAACGGCATCCGGAGCGCCCCGTCCAGCCGGATGACCTCGCCGTTCAGCATGGGGTTGTCCACCACGTGCAGCACCAGGGCGGCGTACTCCTCCGGCCTGCCCAGACGGGACGGGTGAGGGATCTGCTGGGCCAGGGCCTGGCGAGTGGCCTCGGGGAGCTGGGCCAGCATCGGCGTGTCGAACGTGCCCGGGGCGATGGTGACCACGCGGATGCGCCGGGCGGCCAGGTCCCGGGCCACCGGCAGGGTCATCGCGGCCACCCCGCCCTTGGAGGCGGAGTAGGCGGCCTGGCCGATCTGGCCGTCGAACGCGGCGATGCTGGCGGTGTTCACGATGACGCCGCGCTCCTCGCCTGATTCGTCCGGCTCCTGCGAGCTCATCTGCACGGCGGCCAGCCGGACCACGTTGAACGTGCCGATCAGGTTGACCTCGACCACCGAGCGGAACACCTGGAAATCGTGGGGGCCGTCCCGGGTGACCGTCCGCTGGGCCCACGCGATGCCCGCGCAGCTCACGGCGACGTGGAGGCCCCCGAACCGTTGCACCGCAAGGGAAACGGCACTACGGACGTCGTCCTCCGAGGCGACGTCGGTGGGTGCGAACGCGGCGCGGTCGCCCAGCCCGTCCGCCACCTCCGCGCCGTTCGAGGTGGGCAGGTCGCACACCACGACGCTCGCTCCGGCCCCGTGCAGCGCCTCCACCGTGGCCCGGCCGAGCCCCGAGGCGCCGCCCGTGACCAGCGCGACCTTCCCCTCGATCCGCATGGCGCGCGGAGTATAGCCACGGCCCTCTCGCGTTGCGCCTCGAACGCGACCCCGGCACGATGCGCTCCATGCGTCGCGTGATCATCGACTGCGATCCGGGCCACGACGACGCCGTGGCCATCCTGCTGGCCCTGGCCCGGACGGAGTGGCAGGTCGACGCCATCACCGTGGTGGCCGGCAACCAGACCCTCCCCAAGACCACCAGGAACGCCCTGACGGTGCTCACGGTGGCCGGGCGAACGGACCTGCCGGTGTACGCGGGGTGCGACCGGCCCCTGGAGCGGGAGCTGCACCCGGCCGCGAACGTCCACGGCGAGTCGGGGCTGGAGGGGCCCGCCGGCCTCCCGGAACCCGCCACGGCCGCACGGCCGCAGCACGCCGTCGATTTCCTGATCGAGTACCTGGACCAGGCCGTGGAGCCGATCACGCTGATCCCGACCGGCCCGCTCACCAACGTCGCCTCGGTGCTGCTACGGCGGCCCGACCTGGCCGCCAGGCTGGAGCGGATCATTCTGATGGGTGGCGCGGTGGCCGAGGGGAACACCACCCCGTCGGCCGAGTTCAACGTCTACACCGACCCCGAGGCCGCGCGGGCACTGTTCTGGTGCGGCGCGCCGATCACCATGATCGGCCTGGACGTGACCCACCGGGCCCTGGTGCCGGAGCGCGAGTTCGAGGCCATCCGGTCCTGGGGCGGACCGGTGTGCGAGATGGTCGCCGATCTGCTGGTCTACTTCGCGCGGTTCCACCGGCGCCTGTACGGGTTCGACGGCGTGCCCATCCACGACGCGTGCGCGGTCGCGGTGGCGCTGCGGCCCGAGGTGGCCACCACCCGGCATCTCCATGTGGACGTCGAGACCAGCGGCGAGCTGACCACCGGCCGCACCGTGGTCGACCTGTGGGGAGTGACCGGGAACCGGCCGAACGCCGACGTGGCGGTGGACATTGACCGGGACGCCTTCTTCACGCTGCTGTTCGAGAGCCTCCGGAGCTACGCGCCGGGCGGGGCCAACGACCCCGGGCGCCGAGGAGCCTGACCTCCGATGGGCCGGGTCGTCGTGGTCGGCTCCGTCAACCTGGACCTGGTGGTCCAGGTGGAGCGGATCCCGCGGCCCGGCGAGACGGTGACCCGGGGCCGGTTCACCCGGGCGTTCGGGGGCAAGGGGGCCAACCAGGCGGCCGGTGCGGCCCGGTTGGGGGCACAGACGGCGCTGGTGGCCATGGTCGGTGACGACGAGTTCGGGCGGGAGGCGCTGGCGGACCTGCGGGCATTCGGCGTCGACACCTCATCCGTGGGCGTCGGCGCGGAGCCCACGGGGGTGGCCCAGATCATGGTGGACCGGGCCGGGGAGAACGTCATCGCCGTGGCCCCGGGCGCCAACACCGAGCTGACCGGCGAATGGGTGGAGCGAGCCCTGGCCGACCTCGCCCCCCGCGGGACGGTCCTGCTGGCCGGGCTGGAGGTCCCCGATCAGGCCGTTCGGGCCGCGGCTCGGCACGCCGCCGAGTACGGCTGCACGTTCGTCCTGAACCCGGCGCCGGCCCGGGACCTGGCGGCGGACGTCATCGGGTGGACCGACGTGATCACCCCCAACGAGCTGGAGGCCGTGGTGCTGGGGAGCATCGACCGGCTGCTCCAGCAGGGAGCCCGCGCCGTGGTGGTGAGCCGGGGCGGCCAGGGCGCCGACCTGTTCCGCATCGGCAAGCGGTCGGTGCACCAGCGGGCGTTCCGGGTGGACGTGGTGGACACCACCGGCGCGGGGGACGCGCTGAACGCCGGTCTGGCCTGGGCCCTGTCGGACGGCCGGCCCCTGGAAGAGGCACTCCGCCTGGCCGCCGCCGCCGGCGCCCTGGCCACCCGGGCCATGGGAGCCCGGGCCAGCCTGGCCACGCGTGACGAGGCCGAACACCTGAGCCGGGTCTGAGCGCTTCCACGAAGGCGGGTCCGTGACGCCGGGGTGACGCAGCCGTGACGCGCGCCGGCGATCGTGGCGCAGTTGCAGGAGAGGAGGAACGGGCATGCAAGAGGGACGTCGCCTGGCCATGGACGCTCCCGCGCGGAGCGCGAGCGACCTGATCGGGCCACATCTGCTGGGCCGGGTGTTCCGGCCGGACCCCCGGGACTGGTCGCTGAGCCGGCTGATGGAGATCGCCGAGCCGCCGGAGGCGATCCTCCAGCAGACCATCGAGCAGGTGATGGAGGGCACCGAGTACTTCACCAACTGGCGGGCCTATCTGGTGTTCTGGCGCTGGCTGAAGAAGCATCGCCAGCCAACACCTTCGAAGCAGGACGTCACGCCACCGTGGCAGCTGGACATCCAGCTCGACCAGGGACAGACCAATCACTGCGTCGGGTTCGGGTGGGCGGGGTGGGGCGACGCCGCGCCGGTGCAGGACCAGTACCAGAACGCGGACGCCCACGCGCTGTACTACGAGTGCAAGGTCATCGACGGGCAGCCACACGGCGAAAACGGGTCGTCCGTCCGCTCGGGAGCCCTGGCCATGCGCAACCGGGGCCGGCTGTCCGCCTTCGCGTTCGCCCAGTCGACGGCCGATATCAACGCGTGGATCGACGGCCACGGCCCGGTGGTGGTCGGCACGACGTGGACCAACGACATGTTCGACCCGGACGCGAACGGATACGTCAAGCCGACCGGCGGGCCCGCCGGCGGCCACTGCTACCTGATGCTCGACCGGATCGACGACGAGGACGCGTACCTCTTCCAGAACTCGTGGGGCAACTCGTGGGGCCTGGACGGCCGGTTCAAGATGAAGCGGACCGACTTTGAGTCGCTCCTCTCCGACTACGGCGAGGCCTGCTGCTCGGCGGAGTTGACGGTCTGAGCCGGCCGGCGCATCGTCCAGCCCAATGGCGGACGTCTCGCTGACCGCGGACGATGCGGATGGTACCCGCTCGGCGCGGGTGGGCGACACCGTCGTCGTCTCGCTCCCGGAAAGCCCGACCTCTGGCTACCGGTGGGGAGTCGAGGAGCTGCCGCCGGTCCTCGCTCCGGCCGGCGACGAGTTCGTGCCGGCGCCGGCCTCGGAGCTCGGGGGAGGCGGTACGCGGGTCCTTCGATTCGGGGCCCGGTCTCCCGGCGAGGGACGCATCGTGCTCCGGCGGTGGCGATCGTGGGAGGGCGAGGACTCCGTGGTCGAACGCTTCGACGCGACCCTGTTGATCCACCCCTGACCGTCGAACCCCACCGCAGTGAGGCGCTCTTCGGGTACAGCAGCATCTCCAGCGCGGAGAGCTGCGGGTAGATCCCCAGCGTGGTGCCGACGGGGTCGGCGGTCTCCAGCTGATCGGCCGCGTCGATCTCCACGGTGAGGGTGATGGTCTCGATGGGCGCCCCCGAGAGGCGGAGCGCCTCGGCCCGGCCCGAGCTGGAGCTCCGCCCGCCCCCCGCCGCCCGGGCCTGGAGCGAGCGGGTCATGGTGTCGGGGTTGTACTGGAAGACGATGACGCTGGCGAGGGGGTTGAAGATGTCGATGCCCACGATGGCGCCCTTCACCAGGCGCGGAGACCCGGGGAACGTGCTCATGGGCCGGGGTCTACCGGCGGCCCGTCACGCGGCCACCACCCCACCGTCACCGGCCGCGGCGGGGCCCGGCCCCGACGCTCTGGCGGTGCACGGCATCGTCAGGACGCGCGGAGGCCCTCCATGAGGCGCTCCATCTGCGACGTGGGCTCCACGCCGAGCTCCGCCAGCAGCATCTGCCGGTACCGGCGGTACTGGCGCAGCGCGTCCCATCGGTTGCCCTCGGCGAGATACGCGGTGATGAGGGCCCGCTGGGCGCTCTCCCGGAGCGGTTCCGCCGAGACCGCGACGAGGCCCGCCGCGACGGCCTGGCCGAACCGTCCGGAGGCGGTGAGGCGCTCGCACAGCCGTTCCAGCGCGTGCAGTCGGAGCTGGAGGATCTGCTCCCGTTCGAAGACGACCCAGTCCTCGTACCAGTCCGGGAGGAGGTCCACCGACAGCACGTCCTCCCACCGATCGACGTCGGGACCGCCCTGCTGGTCGTCCTGCAGGCGGCGGGCCAGCGCCACCGCCGTCCGGACGTCCACGGAGACGCCGGGAGCCAGGCGCACGTGCTCCTTGGTGGTCTCGACCAGCGCAAGGTCCGAGCTCCGAAGCCTCCATACTGTGGAGCGCAGGCTGGCGTTGGCTCGCTGCTCCATCGCGTCGGGCCACAGCGTCCCTGCGACGTGCGTCCGGAGGAGCCACTGCCCCCTGATGGCGAGGTAGGCGATCAGGCGCTGGGCGCCGAACGTGAGGGGCACGGACCGGCCGTTGCGCCAGAGTCCGAAGCCGCCGAGGAGCCGCAGCCGGACCACCGCAGCCTCGCGTGGATGCGGTATCGAGACCCGGGCGTGGTCCCCCATGGCACGCGCTCCTCTCAGCGCGGGAGTCGTGGGGGGTATCCGGACCCGCCGAAGGCCGGGTCCGGCCACGGGACCGATTCTAGGAAGCGACCGTCCGATCGGTCAATGGCGAGGGCCCGGTGGATGTTCGGCCCATCGGACGGCGAACGGCCGGGCAGGTGCGGTCCAGATGACGTGCCGGTGACGCGCCCGGCGCAGGCTGCCGGCGATGAGGCCCGGGGAGGGGTGGAGCGCCATCCTGGTGATCCGCGCGTGGGCGGAAGGTGACTCGCTCGGCGACTTCCGGGCGCGGGTCATCGGGACCGCCGACGTCTCGAGGTCCGAGTCCACGGAGGCCGCCTTCCGCAACCCGGAAGACGTGGTGGAAGCCGTCCGGGCATGGCTGGAGGCCTTGACCCACCCGTCGGCCGAGGTCGAGTGACGCTGGCGTGACGGCGCGGTGACAGGCCGCCGCTAGGCTCCCCACGCCCGAGGTTCGCCGAGGAGGGTGGCGAGCTGCGTCCTGGCGGCGGGTCGGCCGGTTCTGTTCGTCTGGGGGTCGACGTGCGACTCCGGCTGCTGGGCGCGTTCGCGCTGGAGCGTGCGGGCCGGGCCGTCGAGCTCCCGATGAGCTCGCAGCGGCTGCTGGCCTTCCTGGCCCTCCAGCGGCGGCCCGTCCTCCGGGTCTTCGCCGCGGGATCCCTGTGGCTCGATGCCGCCGAGGACCGGGCCGGCGCGTGCCTCCGTTCGGTCCTGTGGCGGCTCCAGCTCCCCGACCACGGCCTCGTCGACGTGTCGAACAACCACCTGGCCCTGGCCCCCGGCGTGGAGGTCGACCTGTCCCGATCCCTCGGCCTGGCCCAACGGGTCCTGACCTCCTCCGCGGAGCTCGACGACCTGGAGCAGGCCCCGGAGGAGCTGTCCATCGACCTGCTGCCGTACTGGTACGAGGACTGGGTCCTCGTGGAGCGCGAGCGGTTCCGGCAGTTGCGGCTGCACGCCCTGGAGGCGCTGTGCGAGCAGCTCACCGCCCTTGGGAGGTTCGACCATGCGGTCGAGGCGGGGATCGCGGCGGTGGCCGGGCGAGCCGCTGCGAGAGAGCGCGCACCGGGCCCTGATCCGGGTGCACCAGACGGAGGGGAACTACGCGGAGGCCGTGCGGCAGTACCGGTCCTATCGTGAGCTGATCCACCGGGAGCTCGGCATCGAGCCCTCGGCGCTGATGGAGGACCTCATGCGAGGCATCCGCCCCAGCGCCTCCGCGGGCCGCGTCCGGGCCACGGCGTCCTGAGCGAAGGTCCGGCCGCGACCGGATGGATGGGGGTCCGCCGAGTGGGGCATTGCCGGGCGGCACGACCCCCGCTACGGTGGCCGGCAACTGCGCCGGGGGAAGGAAATGGCCGTTCGCTTCCGCGAGCCACCGCCTGCATCGTCCGTCCGTGTGCCCTCCGGCGGCGACCGGGACTCCCGTGGGGTCTCCGTGCGACTGCTCCGGGGCTTCGAGCTCCGCCTGGATGGCGAGGCCATCCCGGTCCCGTCGATCGTCGAGCGCCTCGTGGCCTTCCTGGCGCTGCACGACCGGTTCGTCAACCGTCCGTTCGTGGCCGGGACCCTGTGGCCCGACGCGTCGGACGACCGGGCCGGAGCCAGTCTCCGTTCGGCCCTGTGGCGCCTGCGCCAGCTGGTCCGACCCGTGGTCGTCGCGGTGAACGACCGGCTGGGACTGGCCGGCGGGACCGCCGTGGACCTCCGCGACGCGTCCGAGGTGGCCCACCGCATCCTGGCCCCGTCCGCTCGGGCGGCGCCCCCCCGCTCCGGCGCCGCCATCCTCACCGGCGACCTCCTGCCCGGATGGTCGGATGACTGGGTGGTGCTCGAGCGGGAGCGATTCCGGCAGCTCCGTCTGCACGCGCTGGAGCGTCTGTGCGACCAGCTCTCGGCCGCGGGGCGCTTCGCCGAGGCGACGGAGGCGGGGCTGGCAGCCGTCGCCGGGGAGCCGCTGCGGGAGAGCGCGCACCGGGCCCTGATTCGCGCGTACCTGGCGGAAGGGAACCGGGGGCAGGCCCTCGGCCAGTACGAGCGACTCCGGACGGTCCTGCGCGACGAGCTCGGGGTGTCCCCGTCTCCGCTGGTGGAGGGGGTGATGGCCGAGCTCGATGCGGGGGACGCGGCCGATGGGTTGGCCGCACGCCGGGGGTGAGGACATGAGCGGCAACGCGGTCCCGGGGTTCTTACCGACCACGTTCGGGTTCCGGTTCGCCAACGACTTCCCCCACGTCCCGGTGCGGCACATCGGCGTGCCCGGGGTGGTCAGCATCCCGATCGGCGACGCCTCGAACGGGCTGTGCGGGGGCATGGCGTTCGCGGCTCGCGACTACTTCGAACAAGGCCGGCAGCCGCCCCAGGACGCCACCGCTCCGGGCAAGGGGGCGCTGTTCGACTACCTGGTGGACCGGCTGTTCGACAGCTTCCACCTGCCCTGGGGGCCGGCGCGGTACCTCGAGCTGATGAATCCGGCCCTCCCCGACGGCGAGACGGTGTGGAGCCGGCTCGGCCTGCTGCCGCACGGACGGGGGTGGCGGATGGCGAACCAGGAGTGGCCGGCCATCAAGGCCGAGATCGACGGCGGCCACCCCTCGCCGCTGGGCGTGGTCAAGGTGAAGTCCACCAACCCCTTCGACCTGAAGGAGGACCACCAGGTCCTGGCGTACGGGTACACGATCGCCTCGAACGTGCTGACGCTGGACCTGTACGACCCCAACTGGCCGGTCCGGAACGACGTCACCCTGTCGCTGGACCTGTCGAACGCGGCCCGCGGCGCCCCGGTTCGGTCGTCGCCGGCCGGCGACGCCGTGTACGCGTTCTTCCGGGTCCCCTACAGCCCCAAGTCGCCGCCCTAGCCGGCTACCTGACCTGGCCCCGGATCTCCCCGTTAGGGAAGTTGACGGAGTGCACGTTCACGTAGATCCGCCGGGCGCCCATGGCTCGGAGCACCGCAGCGAGGTCCCCGGCGGCGATGCCCTGGGCCGGGACCGCCTGGACGTCGGCCGCGGTGATCGTGCCCGAGACGGACCCCGATCCGGGACACGCCGGGGCGGACCCGCCCCCGCACAGGAACGCCACCACGCCCCCGGCCACGCCCTTCTGCGCGAAGTGCAGGTGCGCGGCGGTGGGCGTGCTGGCGAAGCCCGAGTACGTGAGCGTGTAGCTGATGGTCGAGTGGTCCGCGCTGACCACGGCGGTGAACGAGCCGGTCGCGGCGGAGTTGATGGGTGGGACCTCGCGGTACCCGCTGAGGGTGGCATTGAAGCTCTGCCCTCCCTCATCGGCCAGGGCCCGGGCACCGAACGAGCCCAGGGCGACGAGCGCCGCGAGCAACGCGATGACCTTCCAATGACGCATGACTCCTCCTTCCGGTCGGAACGAGGCTGGGGCGGCCCCAACGAGCTTGCCACAGCCGGACCAGGAACGAGCATCGGACGGCCGGCCGAGGGCCGTTCAGGGCGCCAGGCGCTCGATGCGCCAGGTTCCGTCGGGCCCGCGCGTGTACTGCAGCCGGTCGTGCAGGCGGCTCTCCCGGTGCTGCCAGAACTCGACGACCTGCGGCTCCAGCCGGAAGCCGCCCCACGACGGCGGGAGCGGGACGTCCCGGCCCTCGAACACCGTGGCCAGGCGGGCGTACTCGGCGTCGAGGACGTCCCGGGTCTCCATGACCTCACTCTGGTGAGAGGCGGACGCCGCCAGCTGGCTCTCCCGGGGGCGGGTCCGCCAGTAGGCCTCCGACTCCTCCGCATCCAGCCGGACGACCGGCCCCGTCGCCCGGACCTGCCGCCCCGGTCCCGGATGGCTCCAGGAGAAGGCCAGGGCCGCCCGGGGATTCTCGGCCAGCTCGCGGCCCTTCCGGCTCCCGTAGTTGGTGAAGAACACGAACCCGCGCCCGTCGACCCCCTTCAGCAGGACGAACCGGACGGACGGCGCGCCGCGGCCGGTAGCGGTAGCCAGGGCCATTGCATCGGCCCCCGGGTCCGGGGCGGCCTCCCGGTACCACCGGGCGAACTGCTCGAAGGGATCGGGGGCGACGTCGTCCTCGCGCAGCACCGCCGGTCACAATAGGAGGCTCATGCGCGAGTTGCCACCGGTTCGCACGCTCGTGGTCAAGGTGGGGTCGTCCAGCCTGACCACTCCCCGGGGCCGCCTGTCAGAGGCCCGGCTGGCCCGGGTGGTCGGCGAGGTGGTCCGGGCCCGGCCCGGCCGCCACGTCGTGCTGGTGTCCTCGGGGGCCATCGCCTCGGGGTGGCCCGCGCTGGGCGGGCGCCAGCGGCCCAAGGACATGCCGGGGCTCCAGGCGGCTGCGGCCGTCGGCCAGGGACGGCTGCTGGCGGCGTACGCCCGGGCCTTCGCCGCCCACCGCCTCGCCGTGGGGCAGGTCCTGCTGACCCAGGACGACTTCCTGCGGCGCCGCCACTTCGTGAACGCCCGCAACACCATCGAGCGGCTGCTCCGGGCGGGAGTGGTCCCGGTGGTCAACGAGAACGACACCGTGGCCACCGAGGAGATCCGGTTCGGCGACAACGACCGACTGGCCGCGCTGGTCGCGGTGATGACCGGGGCGGACCTGCTGGTGCTGCTGTCCGACGTCGGCGGGATCTACACGCACGACCCCCGGCGGGGGGGCGCCCGGCTGCTCCGGCGACTGGACGGGTCCGAGGCCGTCTCGGCCACCGGACCCCACCGCGGCCAGGGCGGCATGGCGTCGAAGCTGGAGGCCGCCCGCATCGCCAGCACGGCCGGGGTGCCGGTGGTGGTGGCCGGCGCCGCTGCTCCTGGGGTCCTCGAACGCATCTTGGGCGGGGCCGAGGTCGGAACGTACGTCGCGCCCCGGGGACGGCGGGTCCGGGGCAAGAAGTCCTGGATCGGGTTCGCGCTGGGGGCCGCGGGTCGGGTGGTGGTGGACGCGGGCGCGGAGCGGGCGCTGGTGCAGCGCGGAGCGAGCCTCCTGCCGGGGGGCGTGATCGGGGTGGAGGGGTCCTTCGGCGCCGACGACGCCGTGGACGTGGCCGACCGGAGCGGGCGGGCGTTCGCCCGGGGGATCTCGGCGTACTCTGCCGAGGACCTCCGGACCCTGGTCGCGCGGAAGGGAGCCCCGTACGATGGCGCTTCCGTTTCGGAACGCCCGGTAATCCACCGGGACGAGCTGGTGGTGATGGAGCGATGGGAAACCTAGGAACGCAGGGGACGGATGGAGCGATGGGAGACCTAGGAACGCAGGGGACGTTCGGCGCCCTGGAGCCGCTGGCCGGACCTGCCCGCCGAGCCGCCGCGGAGCTGGCCTCCGTGCCTTCCGGGGTGAAGGACCGGGCCCTGGCCGCGATGGCGGACGCCCTGGTGGACCGCGCCGAGGAGATCGTGGCGGCGAACCGTGAGGACCTGGGCCGGGCCCGGGAGGAGGGCCGGCCCGCCGCGGTGGTGGACCGGCTGGCCATGGACGAGGCCCGGATCGCGGCCACGGCGGTCGGCGTCCGGCAGGTGGTGGCGCTGAAGGACCCGGTCGGCCAGGTCATCGACGGATGGACCCTGCCAAACGGCCTCCGGGTGGAGAAGGTCCGCGTCCCCCTCGGCGTGGTGGGGGTGATCTACGAGGGCCGCCCCAACGTCACGGTCGACGCCGGCGTCCTGGCCGTGAAGGCCGGGAACGCGGTGCTCCTCCGGGGATCCCGGACCGCCGAGCGGACCAACGCGGTCCTGGCCGCAGTCATGCAGGAAGCTGGGGAGCGGGAAGGCCTGCCGCCGGGTTCTCTCCAGGCCGTGCCCCCCACCCGGGAGAGCGCCACGGACCTGATGCGGGCCCGCGGCCTGGTGGACCTGCTGATCCCGCGGGGCGGCGCCGACCTCATCGACACCGTGGTCCGGGAGTCGCTGGTGCCGGTCATCGAGACCGGCGTGGGGAACTGCCACGTCTACGTGGACCGGGGGGCCGACCTGGAGAAGGCCCTGGCCATCCTGGTGAACGCCAAGGTCCAGCGCCCCTCCGTGTGCAACGCCGCGGAGACCTTCCTGGTCCACCGCGACGTCGCTGCGGCATTCGTCCCCAAAGCGCTGGCGGCGCTGTCCGAGCACGGCGTGACGGTGAAGGGGGACGAGCGGATCCGGTCGTATGCCGACAGCGTCGAGCCGGCCACCGAGGAGGACTTCCGGGCGGAGTTCCTGGACCTGGTGATCGCGGCCGGGGTGGTGGACTCGCTGGAGGCGGCCATCGACCACATCAACGCCTACGGGACGAAGCACACCGAGGCCATCGTGACCGAGGACTACGAGGCGGCCCGGCGGTTCGTGCAAGGGGTAGACGCGGCGGCGGTCATGGTGAACGCGTCCACGCGGTTCACGGACGGCGCCGAGTTCGGCATGGGGGCCGAGATCGGCATCTCCACCCAGAAGCTGCACGCCCGCGGTCCCATGGCCCTCCCCGAGCTGACCACCTACAAGTTCGTGGTGTACGGCTCCGGCCAGGTCCGCTCGTAGCCGGCGTGGCGGTGGCGCACCCGCTCGAGCCCTCGGCCGAGGACATGCGGGCCATGGCCGGCGCGGCCGTGGACTTCGTCACCTCGTTCATCGAGCGGCTGCCCGACGCGCCGGCGGCGGACCTCGACGGGCTCGAGGAGGCGATGCGCGCCCTCCGGGAGCCGGTCCCCGAGGCCGGGGGCGACTTCGGCGACCTGTTGGGCAACGTGGCGGACGCCGCGGGGAAGGGCTTCAACACGGCCGGGCCCGGCTACCTCGCCTACATCCCCGGTGGCGGGTTGTTCGCGGCGGCCCTGGCCGACTTCCTGGCCTGCTCGGTGAACCGGTTCGTGAACGTGTGGGAAGCCGCGCCGGCGTTCGCCCAGCTGGAGACCACGGTCATCCGGTGGCTGTGCGACCTGTTCGGGTACCCGCCGGAGGCGCGCGGCATCCTCACCTCCGGCGGCTCCATATCGAACTTCACCGCCATCGTCACGGCCCGGCGGGCCCGGCTGCCGGAGGACTTCCTGGACGGCACGCTGTACGTCTCCGACCAGGGGCATCTCTCGGTCCTGAAGGCCGCCGTGCTGGCGGGCTTCCCGCCGGGGAACGTGCGAGCCGTGCCGACCACGCCGGAGCTGCGCATGGACGTGTCTGCTCTCCGCGAGGCGGTGGCCCGGGACCGGGCCGACGGCCTGCGGCCGTTCCTGGTAGTGGCGAACGCGGGGACGACCAATACGGGCGCGGTGGACCCGCTGGCCGAGGTGGTCGCGCTGGCCCGGGCCGAGCAGCTGTGGGTGCACGTCGACGGGGCCTACGGCGGGTTCTTCCAGCTCACCGAACGGGGCCGCCGAATGTTCGCCGGGATCGGCGACGCCGACTCCATCACCCTCGATCCCCACAAGGCCCTGTTCCTGCCGTATGGCACGGGGTCGCTGCTGGTGCGGGAGGGCCGGCTGCTGCGGGAGGCGCACCGGGTGGGAGGCGATTACCTCCAGGACCTGGCCCCCGAGGGCGACGTCCCGAACTTCACCGACTACTCGCCCGAGCTGTCCCGCGACTTCCGTGGGCTTCGGGTGTGGCTGCCCATCAAGCTGCACGGGCTGGGGGGGTTCCGGGAGGCGCTGGACGAGAAGCTGGACCTGACCCGGTGGCTGTACTACCGGCTCCGGGAGACCCCGGGCTTCGAGCTGCCCTGGGAGCCCGAGGTCACCGTGGTGGCCTTTCGGTACCGGCCGCCCTCGGGGGACGCGGAGGAGTTCAACCGCCGCCTGCTCCGGCGGATCAACGAGTCCAGGCGGGTGTTCCTGTCCAGCACCACCATCGACGGCCGGTTCGTCCTGCGGGCCTGCATCGTCAGTCACCGCACCCACCGCGACCGCATCGAGGAGGCCGCCCGGATCATCACCGGGGCGGCCCGCGAGCTGGACGCCTAGCCGAGCGGCTCGACCTCGTCGCCCACCCGGACGACGCCGGGCTCCACGACGTCCGCGTACACGCCGAACGGCAGCTCCTTGCGCTCGCGGTCGTACCGGTAGGCCCGGATAGCCTCGAGCGTGTCGAAGTCGGGGGCGCCGGTGTCCGGGCTCAAGGTCGTGATGACGCACCGGGGGTCCCGGCGGATGATCCGGATGATCGCTTCGCCCACCTGGACCTCCCGGCCCACCCAGGCGTCCTCCTCGTGCGGCTCGCAGCCGTCGACCTCGACCAGCATCCGGAACCGGCGGCCGTCGCGCGCGGCGGAGGCGACACCGTTCCCATCGTCGTCCCCGGCCCGGCGGGCCAGCTCGTCAACCGAGGCCGAGGACACCAGCGACGCCGCGGAGGAGTCGTTCCCGTCACCCGGCCGCTCCGTCATCATCAGCCGGACCGGCTCACCGACGTACGCCGACAGGGCCTCCGAGAACGCGCCGACCACCTCGCGGCCCTCCACCGGCCGCCCCCAGAACACCGTGGTCCGGACCTCGCCATGCGGCTCGGCCGGGCCGGACACCTCCCGGCCGTCCGGGAACCGGAGGGTCAGCCGCCCTCGGCCCGGCTCCCATCGGGACCCGAGCGCCAGCAGCCCCCCGTGCCGCGCCGCATTCAGCAGCCTGCCGTTGTGGTTGATCGCGTAGAAGCGGCGGTTCTCGGCCACGCCGAACCGTTCCAGCATGACCTGGTCCGGATGGATCAGGGCGGTGGACTTGACCGGGGTGATGGAGAGCCGGGAGACCGTGCGCGCCATGGCCTCGATGGTACATGGGCCACCGGCCAGCACGGCCTCCCGGGCCGTCCGGCATGGTCTATGACTTGAAGTTGTAGCAGCACACCCCGTCGATCTCGAGCGGGACGTTGTCCGCTTCGGCCTGCGCGTTGGTGGTCACACCCTGCTCGTGGGAGGAGGCGAACGCGTACCCACCGACCTCTTCGAGCAGGCTCCCCGCGGTCGGGGTCCCCACGTCGCCCACCGGCAGGTTGATCGTGACCAGGCACGGAGTGCTGACCGAGGGTGTGGCCGGGCACGCCACACTCCCGGTCTCGGCCGTGCCCCCGACCCCCGGCTCGGGGTACGTGATCACGTGCGGGAAACACGCGCTCACCGAGCACAGGTCCACGCTCTGGGCCGCCCCCGCGTAGAAGGTCTGGGCGTTCGACGTGTCGCTCTGGAACCCGGCGTAGTAGATGGTGTTGCCCATCTGCCAGCGGGTGACGTACTGCAGGTACTGGGTCCCGTTGATCGCGGCGGCCGTGGTGGCCGGGTCGGTCAGGTCCACCACCTTCATGGTCACCCGCAGCGTGGCGCCGCCCTTGGTCAGTCGCACGCCGCTCTGGATCACGTCCATGCCGGGGACGTTGGTCCCGCCGATGACCGGGTACAGGGCGTCGCCGGAGGCGTCGCTCAGCGTGGTCACCGGCGTGGCCGAGGTCCCGCCGCTCACGGCCTTGCCGAACAGGCCGATGCCGCCGTTCTGGCGCGCGATGGTGATGACGCCGGCGCCGGCGTGGTCGACGATCTGGGTGCCACCGGGATCGAACCCGGGCTGGATGAGGCCGTTCGAGGTGTCGTCGTACACGATCTCGGCGGCGCCGGACTTGTCGATGGTGACGTCGAAGAAGTCGGCCAGGTTCCGGTTCCCCTGCTGCTCGATGCAACCGGTGCCAGCCAGGCAGATGTCGTTGTAGTGCATCGGGTGCGGGGTCACCTTGACCTGGGCCACGCTGGGCTGGGCGCCGGTCACCGCGCCGCTGCCGTCCACCGGGTAGACCACCTGTGACATGTAGACGTCCCAGCTCTGACCCGACTGGCTGCTGGGATCGACCGACTGGTCGGAGCCGTACCACACCACGTCGGCCCGCCCCGCGCCGCCCGCCTTGACCCACGGGAACACGGAGACCATCGAGGGCGGGAAGCTCACCTGGGTCGGCGCCGTCCAGCTCGTCCATCCGCTCTTGGCGCTGGCCACGCTGACGTAGGCTTGGCGCAGGGTGGGATCGTCGCTCATGCCGACCCACGCGACGTACAGGTTGCGGGCCTTGTCCATGGAGGTGACCACGAAGTTCGCGGCCTCACCCGTGGTGTTGGCCTGGTTGTCGGCTACCGTGATCAGGTTGTGCACGTCGTTGGGCGACTGGTCCAGGAAGTCCAGGTTGCCCGTCGCGTCCGGCATCCCGATGTTCAGCAGGACCTGCGGGCCGGCGAACGCCGCCTGGAACACCTTCCCGGAGACCTGGTCGATCGAGGGGTAGCCGTCCGCCCCGAAGGGCGCGTATCCGGTGACCGATCCGGGCCCGGCGTTCTCCGCGTTCACGTACTGGAGGCCGGGGCCGCCGGTCGACGTGTCGGTGTCGGCGTTGCTCTTCACCCACTGGGCCCCGTACACCACGTCGTTGTACTCCTGGTAGATGAGGGGCTTGGGGCCGGTGTAGGCGGAGGTGTTCCGGCTTCCGGCCGGCGGGTCGTACACGGCCAGCCACTGCCGGTCCGCCCCCGGGATGCCCGTGCACCCGCCCGGGTAGATGTCCTGGTTCACGGTGGCCCCACCGTCGGAGGTCGTGGCCGACCGCAGGCAGGCCAGCGCGTACAGGTCGGTGAAGTACTGCTTGCCGGTATGGTCGAACGCGATGTCCGTGTCGCCGCCGCCCGGCGGGTCGATGATCCCGGAGATGGCGCTGGGCGGCGGGCCGGGGGAGATCACGCGGAACGTCCGGCCCCCGTCCACCGAGGCGAACCAGGTGCTCCGCTGGGTCCCGGTGCCGGTGGGGCCGCTCACGAACACGCGGCCCTGCGGGTCGATCCCGATGTCCGGCTCCCCATTGGTGTGGATCGGGTCCACCACCGTGGGCGTGCCGAACGTGATGGACGTGGCCGTCGCGCCAGCCTTGCTCGACGCTCCGGCCTGGGCCGGACCGATCAGCCCGAGGCCGATCAGGACGACGACCACGGCGACGCTGGACAGGACCGGCCACAGCCGGCGCCTGAGGCGAATCGACATGTCCCTCTCCCCCTTCACCGAGACGGGCATGGAGGCCGCCATGGGGGCCCCCGCGGCTCGCTCGTGCCGAAACGAGCGGCCGATCCGTACCCGCGGTGTGACCTGCTCAAACGTGGGCCGGATGGCCTTCCAGCACCCCCGCCGACGGCGCTACAGTGCGGCCGACCATGGAGTTCCTGTCGGCACGGACCCTCGAGGAGGCCCTGCACGCCAAGGCGTTCCGGCCGGAGGCCGTCCCGATCGCCGGCGGCACCGACCTGATGGTCGAGCTGAACTTCGACCGCCTCCGGCCCGAGGCCATGCTCGACGTGTCCGCCGTGGCGGAACTGGACCGGTGGCGGCGGGAGAACGGGTCGGTGTTCCTGGGCGCGGGCGTGACCTACGCCCGCATCATGCGCGAGCTGCCGGACCTGGTTCCGCTGGTCCAGGCCTCGCGGACGGTCGGCTCGCCGCAGATCCGCAACCGCGCCACCGTCGGGGGCAACCTGGGGACGGCCTCGCCGGCCGGTGACGCCCTGCCGGTCCTGGCCGCCTACGACGCCGAGGTCGTGCTGGGGTCCACGGGATCGGGATCGCGCTCGCTTCCCTGGAACGAGTTCCTGACGGGCGTGAAGCAGACGGCCCTGCGGCCGGACGAGCTGATCCTGGGAGCGCGATGGAAGGTGGTTCGCGGGCCCGGGTCGTTCTCCAAGATCGGGACTCGCAACGCCATGGTGATCTCGGTGGCGGGGCTGTGCCTCCAGATGGACGAGGACCGGCGGGAGGTCCGGGTGGCGCTGGGGTCGGTGGGGCCGGCCGTGCTGCGGGCGCCCGAAGCGGAGGCGTTCGCCGCCGGCGCCCTGGAACGGGCGGGGGCGTGGGACGACCCGGCGGCGCCGCTTCCGGCGGAGGCGCTGGCGGAGTTCGGCGAGCGGGTGGCCGCCGCGGCGCGGCCGATCGACGACGTCCGTGGGAGCGCGGCCTACCGGCGCCACGCCTGCGCGGTGCTGGCCCGCCGGGCGCTGTCGTGGGCCCTGGCCGACCGGCGGGAGGAGGCATGAGGGGCTGATGCGGGTGCGGGCCCGGGTCAACGCGGAGTGGCGGGAGGCCGATGTATGGCCGGGCGCCAGCCTGCTGTCCATGCTCCGGGACGAGCTGGGGCTCCCGGGTTCGAAGAACGCGTGCGAGCAGGGCGAGTGCGGCTCGTGTTCGGTGTGGCTGGACGGCCGGCTGGTGTGCTCGTGCCTGGTCCTGGCGGGGCAGGCCGAAGGCCGGGACGTGACGACCGTCGAGGGCCTGGCCGACGGCGACGGCCTGAGCCGGGTGCAGGAGGCTTTCGTCGAAGCGGGGGCGGTGCAGTGCGGGTTCTGCACGCCGGGCCTGGTGGTCGCGGTCACCGACCTGCTGGAGCACGACCCGTCCCCCGACGACCTCACCATCCGCGAGGCCCTGTCTGGGAATCTGTGCCGGTGCACCGGCTACGAGAAGATCCTGGACGCCGTTCGCCTGGCGGCGTCGCGAGCGCAGAGGTCCACATGAGCTCCCGCGTGCTGGAGCGGGTCCGGGGCGGCGTCGGCGAGAGCGTCCGCCGCGTCGACGGCATCCCCAAGGTCAAGGGGCAGTTCGCGTACGGCTCGGACCTGTGGGCCGAGGACATGCTGTGGGGGCACACCGTCCGAAGCCCACACCCGCACGCCCGGATCGTCCGGATCGACATCGCCGAGGCGGTGGCCTCGCCCGGCGTACACGCCGTCCTGCTGGCCGACGACGTCCCGGGGCGGAAGGAATACGGCCTGGACTTCCCCGACCAGCCCGTGCTGGCCTGGGAGCGGGTTCGGTACCAGGGGGAGCCGGTGGCCGTGGTGGCCGCGGAGACCGCCGAGCTGGCCCGCCGGGCCGCCGCCCGCGTCGCGGTGGAGTACGAACCGCTTCGCGCGGTCACCGACATGGAGGAGGCCCTGCGGGCAGATGCTCCCGCGCTCCACGACTACGGCTTCGGGAACGTGCTCCGCCACGTCCGCATCGAGCACGGCGACCCCGTAGCGGGGGCGGAGGTGTGGGTGGAGGGCTACTACGAGACGGGGATGCAGGACCAGGCCCCGCTGGGGCCCGAGTCCGGCCTGGCCGTCCCGGCCGAGGACGGAGGCGTCGACCTGTACGTCTCGACCCAGTGGCTGCATGTGGACCGCCAGCAGATCGCCCCGTGCCTGGGGCTGCCCGAGGACCGGGTTCGGCTGCACCTGGCGGGGGTGGGCGGCGCGTTCGGGGCCCGGGAGGACGTCAGCATCCAGATCCACGCGTGCATGCTGGCCCTGCACACGGGCCGGGCGGTGAAGATGAGCTATGGGCGGGAGGAGTCCTTCTTCGGCCACGTCCACCGGCACCCGTTCCGGATCTGGCTCCGCACCGGGGCCACACGAGAGGGCCGGTTGGTGACGGTGCACGCCCGGTTGCTGTGCGACGGGGGGGCCTACGCGTCCTCCTCCACCGCGGTCATCGGGAACGCCTCCACGTTCGCGGTGGGCCCGTACGAGGTGCCCAACGCGCTGGTCGAGGGAACCTGCGTGTTCACCAACAACCCGCCCTGCGGGGCCATGCGCGGGTTCGGCGGCGTCCAGGCCTGCTTCGCTCACGAGGCCCAGATGGACCGGCTGGCCGCAGCGCTGGGGATGGATCCGGTGGAGCTTCGCCTGGCCAACGCGCTGCACACGGGCTCCGTGCTGCCCACCGGTCAGGTGGTGCAGGGGACAGCGCCGGTGCGCGAGCTCCTGGACCGGCTGCGTTCGATGCCGCTGCCGGTCGACGAGCCGGCCGAGGGGCGCGACCCGCTCCGGCTGCCCGGCGGGGCGGGCAACGTGGGCCGGGGCGAGGGGCTGCGGCGCGGTGTGGGATACGCGGTCGGCTACAAGAACATCGGGTACAGCGAGGGCTTCGACGACTCGGCGGAAGCGCGCGTCACGCTGTCGCTCGGCCCCGACCGGGAGCCGGTGGCGGAGATCCACACCGCCGCCGCGGACGTGGGGCAGGGCGTGCACACCGTCATCACGCAGGTGGCCCGGACGGAGCTCGGCGTGGAGCGCGTGGTGCTGCACCCCACCGACACCCTGGTCGGCTCGGCTGGTTCGACATCCGCGTCCCGCCAGACCGTGATGGCCGGCGGCGCGGTGCAGCTGGCCTCCCGGGCGGTCCGCGAGGAGCTCGACCGACGGGCCGCCGCCCGCCCCGACAGCCCGATCGAGGACCTGCTGCACGAGCCCATCACCGCGACCCGCGTGTACCGGCACCGTCAGACCGAGCCGATGGACGAGCGCGGGCAGGGCCACGTGCACGTGTCGTTCACGTTCTGCGCGGAGCGGGCGGTGGTGGAGGTGGACCAGGAGCTGGGCCTGGTCCGGACGGTGCAGATCGACGCGGTGCAGGACTGCGGCGTGGCCATCAACCCGCAGTCCGTGGAGGGACAGATCGAGGGCGGGACGGCGCAGGGACTTGGCCTGGCCCTGATGGAGGAGATCCAGCTCCAGGAGGGCCGGATCCGCAACGCCAGCTTCACCGACTACCTGGTCCCCACAATCCTGGACATGCCACCGGTCGTCTCCGAGCTGTACGAGGAACCGGAGCCGGGCCTCCCGTACGGCGCCAAGGGCGTGGGCGAACCGTCCACGATGGTGGCGACGCCGGCCATCGCTTCGGCGCTGCGCGACGCCACGGGCCGCCAGCTGAACAGGGTCCCGGTGCGGCCGGACGACCTGGTGGGCCTGGCGCCGCCGCGCCCGTGGCACGACCCCCCACCGGCCCCCGACGTCCCCGGCCCGAAGCCGATCCCCGTGTACGCGGGCCTTCGCCGCGACGAGCCCCACTGACCGCGAGGGCACCGGGGGTCAGCTCGTCCAGAGTTCCCCCCGGCCGAGTCCCGTCTCGGCCAGCACCTCTTCCGCAGTGACGGCGCCGCACTCGACGGCCCTGCGCACCGGGCCAGCAGCGCCCGCGTGCATCTTCGCCGATACTCCAACACCGTGGCGGAGGAGAAGGCACCGGCGGCTCCGAGGACAGTGCTGCGCGGTGCGCGCTGGCCCGGCGACGTGGCCATGCGCGACGGCTGGATCGCGGCGGTGGGCGACGTCGCCGCCGAGCCGGGCGACCGGGTGATCCGGTGCGACGGCGACCTGATCACCGCCGGCCTGGTGAACACCCACCACCACCTGTACCAGTGGATGACCCGGGGCCGGGCGGTGGGGTGCGACCTGTTCGGCTGGCTCACCGAGCTGTATCCGGTGTGGGCCCGGCTCTCGGTGGAGGACGTGCTCGCGGCGGCCCGGGTCGGCCTGGCCGAGCTGGCCCTCACCGGCTGCACGACCGCCGCGGATCACCACTACCTGGTCCCCCGCGGCGACGACTCGGTGTTCGACGCCGTCGCCGACGCGGCCAGAAGCGTGGGGATCCGGGTGCACCTGGCTCGGGGTTCCATGGACCTGGGCCAGTCCAAGGGCGGGCTGCCTCCGGACGACGTGGTAGAGGACCTCGACGCGATCCTGGCCTCCACCGAGGACGTGATCGGCCGGCTCCACGACGGGGAGCGCATCGTGGTCACGGTCGCGCCGTGCAGCCCGTTCAGCGTCACGCCGGAGCTCATGCGGGAGTCGGCCGCGCTGGCCCGCCGCCACGGCCTGCGGCTGCACACCCACCTGGCCGAGACGGGCGAGGAGCAGGCGGACAGCCTGGTGAGGTTCGGGCGGCGGCCGGTGGACCTGCTCGACGACCTGGGGTGGATCGAGCCCGACGTCTGGGTGGCCCACGGCGTCCACTTCGACGACGCCGAGGTGCAACGCCTGGGCCGGACCCGAACCGGAGTGGCCCACTGCCCCTCCAGCAACGCGCGCCTGGGCGCGGGGATGTGTCGCGTGGCCGACCTGGAGGCCGCCGGCGTGCCCGTCGGCCTGGGCGTGGACGGCGCGGCCTCCAACGAGGTCGGCGGGCTCTTCCCGGAGCTTCGCCAGGCCCTGTACACGGCACGCCAGCGCACCGGCAAGCCGGACAGCTTCATGCCGGCCGACGCCCTCCGGCTGGCTACCGCCGGAGGCGCGGCGTGCCTGGGACGCGACGACATCGGGCGGCTGGAGCCTGGCGCGCGGGCGGACGTCGCGGTGTGGCCCGGCGAAGACCTGGCCGACGTCCCCGATCCGCTGGCCGGGCTGGTCCTGGGCCCGGACCGCCGGGCCCGCCACGTCTTCGTGGGCGGCGAGCCGGTGGTCGAGAATGGCCGCCTGACCGGCGGGGACGCGCGCGACTGGCGCGAGGACCTGGCCCGCCGAGCCCGCAGCCTGTGGCCATAGGCGTTCGGCGGACCGTGCAGTAGGCTCCTCCACCGGGGCAACGGTCTCGTGCCCCACCCACGGAAACGGGCGGGAGGACACGTGCGCTGCTCGGCGTGCGGAACCGAGAATGAGGCGGGGCGGAAGTTCTGCCTGGAATGCGGCGCGCCGCTGGCAGTCCTGTGCTCCGCATGCGGCTCCCCCAACAACCCGAAGGCGAAGTTCTGCGGCGAATGCGGGACCTCGCTCCCCGAAGCCGGCCTCCCGGCGGCCGTTCAGGGCCATGACGCGGCCCCCCAGGCCGAGCGCCGCCTGGTCTCGGTGCTGTTCGCCGACCTGGTGGGCTTCACCACGCTCTCGGAGTCCCGCGATGCGGAGGAGGTCCGGGAGCTGCTGTCGCGGTACTTCGACACGTGCCGGCGGCTCATCTCGCTGTACGGCGGGACCGTGGAGAAGTTCATCGGCGACGCCGTGATGGCGGTGTGGGGGACGCCGGTCGCGACCGAGGACGACGCCGAGCGGGCCGTCCGGGCCGCCCTCGACCTGACCCGTGCGGTGGAAGACCTCGGCGCCGAGGTGGGAGCGCCCGATCTGCAGGCCAGGGCCGGCGTGCTGACCGGGGAGGCCGCCGTGAACCTGGCCGCGCAGGGCGAGGGGATGGTGGCCGGCGACTTGGTCAACACGGCCTCCCGGATCCAGGCCGCGGCCGGGCCGGGGCAGGTGTTCGTCGGCGAGTCCACCCGCCGGACCACCGAGGCCGCCATCGTGTACGAGGACGCGGAGGTCCACGAGCTGAAGGGGAAGGCCGAACCGGTCCAGCTGTGGCGGGCGCTTCGCGTCGTGGCCGGGCGCCTGGGCTCCGCTCGCTCGGTGGGGCTGGAGCCGCCGTTCGTGGGACGCGACCGCGACCTGCGTCTGGTCAAGGAGCTGTTCCACGGCTCCGCGGACGAGCGAAAGGCGCACCTGGTGTCGGTGGTGGGGATCGCCGGCATCGGCAAGAGCCGCCTGACCTGGGAGTTCTTCAAGTACATCGACGGCCTGGTGGATCTGATCCTGTGGCACCGGGGGCGCAGCCTGGCCTACGGCGAAGGGGTGGCCTACTGGGCGCTGGCGGAGATGGTCCGGGGCAGGGCCGGCATCCTGGAGGGAGAGGGGGCCGACTCGGCGTGGGAGAAGCTCCGCGCCACCCTCGAGCAGTACGTGGCCGACCCGGAAGAGCGCAAGTGGATCGAGCCCCCGCTTGCCCATCTGATCGGGCTGGAGGAGCGGTCTGCCGACCGGGACGCCCTGTTCGCCGCCTGGCGCCTGTTCTTCGAACGCCTGGCAGAGGCGAACCCCGTGGCCATGGTGTTCGAGGACATGCAGTGGGCCGATGCGGGCCTCCTCGACTTCATCGAGTACCTGCTGGACTGGTCCCGTTCCTACCCGCTGTTCGTGATGACCCTGGCCCGGCCGGAGCTCACCACGAAGCATCCCAGCTGGGGCGCGGGCAAGCGGAACTTCACGTCGCTGTACCTCGAGCCCCTGTCCGAGGATGCCATGGACCGGCTGCTGTCCGGTCTGGTTCCCGGACTCCCCCCCGAGTTGCGCGCCCGGATCCTGGGCCGGGCCGAGGGGATCCCCCTCTACGCGGTGGAGACCGTCCGGATGCTGCTCGACCGCGGACTGCTCGCCCGTGTCGGCAACGAGTACCGGCCCGCGGGCCCCATCGACGCCCTGGAGGTTCCCGAGACCCTGCATGCCCTCATCGCGGCGCGGCTCGACGGCCTCACCGTGCAGGAGCGGCGCCTCGTGCAGGACGCGTCCGTGCTGGGGAAGACGGCGATGAAGCCGGCCCTGGCCGCGGTGTCGGGATTCTCCGGCGAGGAGCTCGACGGGCTGCTCGACTCGCTGGTCCGCAAGGAGATCCTGTCCATCCAGGCGGACCCCCGTTCCCCCGAGCGAGGCCAGTACGGCTTCCTCCAGGACCTGGTGAAGACGGTCGCGCACGAGACGCTGTCCCGGAAGGATCGCAAGGCCCTGCACCTGGCCGCGGCCGGGTACCTGGAGGGCTCGTGGGGGACGGAGGAGGAAGAGATCGCGGAGGTGGTGGCCTCTCACTACCTCGAGGCGTTCCGCGCGGAGCCGGAGGACCGCGAGGTCAAGGCCAAGGCCGCGGAGATGCTCCTGCGGGCGGCCCAGCGGGCGGCGTCGCTGGGGGCCAACGCGGAGGCCCAGCGCCACTTCGAGCAGGCCGCGGAGCTGGCCGACCAGGGGCTGGTCCGGGCGGAGCTCCTGGAGCGGGCGGCCGGAATGGCATGGATGGGCGCCAGGGCCGAACAGGCCTCCAGCCACCTGGAGCAGGCCGCCCGGGAGTTCGAGGCCGCCGGGCAGATGCACGCGGCGGCGCGCGTGCAGTCCCGCCTGGCGGACGTGGACTTCGTCGGCGGCCGCCTGGACCAGGCCCTGGAGCGCATGGAGAGCGCCTACGCCGTCCTGTCGGAGGAGGAGCCCGACGAGGACCTGGCCACACTCACCGCGCAGCTCGGGCGGCTCCACCGATTCAGGGGGGACGCCGGCAGGGCCCTCGAGTTCGTGGAGAAGGCGCTGGGGGTGGCCGAGGGACTGCAGTTGCGCGCGGTGTTCTGTGACGCCCTCATCACGAAGGCGGCCCTCCTGCACGCACAGGAGCGGCCCGAGGAAGGCCGCGTCCTGCTCGAACACGCCCTCAAGGCGGCCCTCGAGCACGACCTCTTCCTTCCGGCGCTGCGGGCGTACAACAACCTGGGGTTCCTGCTGGAGACACAGGATCGCCTGCAGGAGGAGCAGGAACTGGGACGTGAGGCGATCGAGCTGGCCCGACGGTTCGGCAGCAGGTTCTGGGAGCTGGGCTACCTCGCCGGTGACATCTCCGTGCTGATGGCCCTGGGCCGGTGGGACGAGGCCCTGGCCCGCGCCGAGGAGGTCAGGAGATCGGACGAGGAGATCGTCCACTCCGCCCAGATGCTGCACAACCTCACGCCGATCCTGGTCATCCACGCCTTGCGGGGCGACCGGGAAGCCGTGGAACGGGAGATGGAGCTCCTTACCCCACTGGAGGGGAACGAGGATGTCCAGCTACGAGCGGGCGCCGCATCCGTCCGGAGCACGGTCGAGAACGCCGGCGGCCGTCATGCCGAGGCGCTCGAGTGGGCCATGCGAGCGCTGGCCGAGCGCCCCGACCTCGGGATCGCCCACCAGGCGGTTCGAGACGGGCTGGTGCAGGCGTTCGAAGCCGCAATGGCCCTGGGCGACGTCGAGAAGGCCGAGGAGATGCTGGGTGTAGTCGAGCGGCTGAAACCTGGCGAGCTCACCCCGTTCCTTCGAGGCCAGGGGGCCCGGTTCGCGGCCCGGGTTGGCGCGGTCCGCGGCGAACCCGACGGCGTCGAGCCCGGGTTCCTCGCCGCCGCGGCGGCGTTCCGGGAGGCTGGCCTGCGCTTCTGGCTCGGGGTGACCCTGCTGGAGCACGGCGAGTGGCTCCTCGCGCAAGGGCGGGCGGCCGATGCAGCCCCCCTGATGAGCGAGGCGGAGGAGATCTTCGACGCCCTGCGAGCGGCGCCCTTCCTGGAGCGGGTGCGGCACGCAGTCGAGACCGCCCCCGCGTCCCCGGTCCAGGTGGGCTGAGCGTGCGCTGTTCCAACTGCGGAACCGACAATCGCGAGGGCAGGAAGTTCTGCGCTCAGTGCGCCAGCCCGCTGGCGGTGCTGTGCCCCTCCTGCGGGACGGCGAACGAGCCCGGAGAGCGGTTCTGCGGCGAGTGCGCCTCGCCCCTGCCGGGTCCGACCCCGTCCGTGGTGCCCGCCGGCGCGCCTCCTTCGCACGCCGCCGCCGCACCGGCCGCGGAACGCCGGCTAGTCTCGGTGCTGTTCGCCGACCTGGTCGGGTTCACCAGCCACAGCGAGTCCCGGGATCCCGAGGAGGTCCGCGAGCTCCTGTCCCGGTACTTCGACGCGTGCCGCCGCCTGATCACGCGGTACGGCGGCATCGTCGAGAAGTTCATCGGAGACGCCGTCATGGCGGTGTGGGGGACGCCGGTGGCGATGGAGGACGACGCGGAGCGCGCCGTCCGGGCGGCGCTTGATCTCACGGAGGCCGTGGCCGCCCTGGGCCAGGAGGTGGGCGCCCCCGACCTTCGGGCCCGGGCAGGGGTGCTCACCGGAGAGGCCGCGGTAACCCTGGGAGCCGAAGGGCAGGGCATGGTGGCCGGAGACCTGGTGAACACGGCCTCCCGCATCCAGGCCTCGGCGCCCCCCGGACAGGTCTACGTGGGCGAAGCCACGCGGCGGATCACCGAAGCCGCCATCGCGTATGAGGACGCCGGCCTCCACGAGCTGAAGGGGAAGGCCGAGCCCGTCCCGCTGTGGCGGGCCGCCCGCGTGGTGGCGAAGGTCGGCGGGATCGCGCGCTCGGAGGGCCTCGAGGCACCCTTCGTCGGCCGCGGCCGGGAGCTCCGGATGCTAAAGGACCTCTTCCACGGGTCCGCCGAGGACTCGCGCGCCCACCTCGTGTCGGTGGTCGGGATCGGCGGGATCGGGAAGTCCCGGCTGTCCTGGGAGTTCTACAAGTACGTGGACGGCCTGGCCACGCCGGTCCGATGGCATCGGGGACGGTGTCTGTCGTACGGCGAGGGCGTCACGTACTGGGCCCTCGCGGAGATGGTCCGGACGAGAGCGGGGATCCTGGAGGGAGAGAACGCCGACACGGCCTGGCCGAAGCTTCGCCAGGCCCTGGAGGAGAGCATCGCCGACCCCGAGGAGCGCCGGTTCGTGGAGCCTCGCCTGGCCCATCTCCTGGGGCTGGAGGAACGCACCGGGCGGGACCGGGAGGACCTGTTCGGCGCATGGCGCCTGTTCTACGAGCGCCTCTCGGAGGAGATGCCGACCGTGATGGTGTTCGAGGACCTCCAGTGGGCGGACGCCTCGCTGCTCGACTTCATCGAGCACCTCGTGGAATGGTCCCGGGGGCACCGCCTGTTCGTCGTCACCCTGACCCGGCCGGAGCTCCTCGACCGGCGCCCGACGTGGGGCGCGGGCAAGAGCTCCACCCCAATCTACCTCGAGCCACTGGCCGAGGAGGCCATGACGGAGCTCCTGGCCGGCCTGGTCCCCGGGCTTCCGGAGGAGCTTTGCGACCGCATCCTCAAGCACGCGGAGGGCGTCCCGCTGTACGCGGTGGAGACAGTCCGGATGCTGCTCGACCGCGGCCTGCTCGTCCTCGAGGGGATGGAGTACCGGCCGGCCGGGCCGGTCGAAGCCCTCGAGGTGCCGGAGACGCTCCACGCCCTTATCGCGGCGCGCCTGGACGGGCTCGCGGTCGAGGAGCGCCGGCTGGTCCAGGACGCCGCCGTGCTGGGCAAGACGTTCAGCCACGACGCGCTGGCGGCACTCTCGGGCCTTCCGAAACAGGAGCTGGACGTCCTGCTGGGGGCGCTCGTCCGCAAGGAGGTCCTCTCTCTCCAGGCCGATCCCCTCTCCCCCGAGCGCGGCCAGTACGGCTTCCTCCAGGACCTGGTGAAGCGGGTTGCCTACGAGACCCTGGGGCGCAAGGACCGGCGGGGCCGGCACCTCGCGGCGGCCGCCTTTCTGGAATCGAAGTGGGGCTCGGAGCAGGATGAGATCGTCGAGGTCGTGGCCTCCCACCTGCTGGAGGCGCATCGAGCTGCCCCCCACGCACCCGACGCGCCCGAGATCCAGGCCCGGGCCCGGGACATGCTGATGCGGGCGGGCGATCGGGCCGCCTCCCTCGCCGCCCCGGACGAGGCCCGGCGGTACTACGAGCAGGCCATCGAGCTCTCGGGCGACCCGGCCGTCCAGGCCGATCTCCACCAGCGCGCTGCCCAGGCAGCGTGGGGGGCGTTGCAGCACGACGAGTCCGAGCGCCACTCGCGGCGCGCCATTCAGCTGTTCGAGGAACAGGGAGACACCAAGCGAGCGGCCGTCGCACAGGCGTGGTACGCCGGGGGCGCGCTCAGCGGACGGGGCCGGCTGGACGAGGCGCTGGGACAGATGCAGCAGGCCTTCGACGTGCTCTCCCGCGATGAGCCCGACGAGACCCTGGCCACGGTGACGACGCAGCTGGCCCGGCTGCTGCATTTCGCCGGCCGGGCCGAGGAGTCCATGGAGAAGATCGAGCTTGCGCTCGAGCTCTCCCAGGTCCTCGAGCTTCCCCAACTCCTCTCCCACGCCCTCAACACCCGGGCGCTGTACCTCGGCGCTCGGGGTCGAATGGAGGAGGCGCTGGTACTCCAGCGGCACGCCCTCCAGGTCGCGCTCGACCACGAGATCCCCGATGCCGCCTTCCGCAGCTACAACAACCTCGTGGCGACCATGGCCAAGCTCGACCAGCACCGAGAGGAGCTCGAGCTCGCGGAGCAGGGCCTCGAGGTGGCCCGGCGGTATGGCAACCGTCCCTGGGAGTGGAAGCTCCTGGCGGACACCGTGAATCCACTCGTTCGCCTGGGACGGTGGGATGAGGCCCTGGCCCGGGTCGAGCAGATCGAGGAGGGCGTGAACCTCGCAGACGAGCCCCTCATCGCGAGCGAGGTCGTCGCGGTGGTCCCCGCGCTCGTGCACCGAGGCGCACGAGAGGAGGCCGAGCGCCAGGCCTCGTCGATGCTCGGCGCCGAGGAAAGCATGGACATCCAGGCGCGCACTGGGACCTGGTGGGCGACGATCGTCCTGGCTCGGCTCCACGGTTCCCCGGAGGAGGCCGTGGCGGCGTTCCGCCGTTCCAGTGACGACCTGCTGCAGCTCGGTCCGCACGACTTCACGTTCAAGGACGCGTGGACGGAGGCCGTGGAGGCGGCCCTCGACGGAGGCGACGTGACGGGCGCCGAGGAGCTGCTCGACCTCATCGGGCGGTTCCGTCCGGGGGAGATGTCCCCGTACCTCCGGGCGCAGCAGGCTCGTTTCCGCTCCCGGGTGGCCGCGGCCCGCGGCGAGGCCGACGGCGTCGAGGCCGGGTTCAAGCAGGCAGGGGGGATGTTCCGGGAGCTCGAGCTTCCGTTCTGGCTCGCGGTCACGCTCCTCGAGCACGGGGAATGGCTGGCCTCGCAGGCCCGGTCCGACGAGGCCGGGCCGCTGCTCTCCGAGGCGCGCGACATCTTCGAGCGGCTGCGGGCGACGCCGTGGCTGGCACGACTGGAAGTAGCGCTGGTCGGGATGAGGGTGGACGCGTGATCTGCTCCTCGTGTGGTGCGGAGAATCGGCCCGGCCGCAAGTTCTGTTCGGAGTGCGGACGGCCCCTGGCGGTCGCGTGCCCGTCGTGCGGGGCCTCCAACGAGATCGGCGAGAAGTTCTGCGGTGAGTGCGGCACCGCGCTCGCGGGAGCCTCGCCCGCCGCCGCCGCCCCCGGGAGCGCGGCACCGTCGGCCGAACGGCGCCTCGTCTCGGTGCTCTTCGCCGACCTCGTCGGCTTCACCACTCTGTCGGAGTCCCGCGACGCCGAGGAGGTCCGCGAGCTGCTGTCCATGTACTTCGACACCTGCCGCCGGCTCATCTCCCTGTACGGCGGCACCGTGGAGAAGTTCATCGGCGACGCCGTGATGGCCGTGTGGGGAACGCCGGTCGCGCAGGAGGACGACGCTGAGCGCGCCGTCCGGACCGCCCTCGACCTCGTGGACGCCGTGGCGGCGATGGGCGAGGAGATCGGGGCACCAGCCCTCCGCGCCCGCGCCGGCGTGCTCACCGGCGAGGCCGCGGTGAACCTCGCCGCGCAGGGCGAGGGGATGGTGGCCGGCGACCTGGTCAACACAGCCTCCCGGATCCAGTCCGCAGCGACGCCGGGGGAGGTGTTCGTGGGCGAGGCCACCCGCCGGTCCACCGAGGCGGCCATCGTCTACGAGGACGCCGGGACCCACGAGATGAAGGGAAAGGCCGAGCCCGTCCCGCTGTGGCGGGCCGTCCGCGTGGTGGCGGCCCGCGGCGGCGCGCTGAAGTCGACCGGCCTGGAGCCCCCGTTCGTGGGACGGGACCGGGAGCTCCGACTGGTGAAGGACCTGTTCCACGCGGCGGCGGAGCAGCGCAAGGCCCACCTGGTCTCGGTGATGGGCATCGGCGGGATCGGCAAGTCCCGCCTGTCCTGGGAGTTCTACAAGTACATCGACGGGCTGTCGGACACCATGTTTTGGCATCGGGGCCGGTGCCTGTCCTACGGGGAAGGCGTCACGTACTGGGCCCTGGCCGAGATGGTCCGGATGCGGGCCGGGATCGTGGAGGCTGAGGAGCCGTCCCTGGCCCTGGAGAAGCTCCGGGCCTGCGTCGAGCAGCACGTTCCCGATCCAGAGGAGCGGCGGTGGGTGGAACCCCGCCTCGCGCACCTTCTCGGACTGGAGGAGCGGACCGCCCGCGACCGGGAGGACCTGTTCGGAGCGTGGCGGCTGTTCTTCGAGCGGCTCGCCGAGATCCACCCGACCATCCTGGTGTTCGAGGACCTGCACTGGGCGGACCCGTCCATGCTGGAGTTCGTCGAGTACCTCCTCGATTGGTCCCGCAACTATCCGGTGTTCGTGATGACCCTGGCCCGGCCCGAACTGGCGGAACGACATCCCAACTGGGGAGCCGCAAAGCGGAACTTCACCTCGCTCTACCTCGAGCCCCTCTCCGCGGAGTCTATGGAACGCCTGCTGTCCGGGCTCGTCCCGGGGCTTCCCCAGGAGCTCCGGGAACGGATCCTGGCAAGGGCAGAAGGGGTGCCGCTGTACGCGGTGGAGACGGTCCGCATGCTCCTGGACCGTGGCCTGCTGGTCCGCGACGGGAACGAGTACCGCCCGGCCGGCGCGGTCGAGTCGCTCGAGGTGCCGGAAACGCTCCACGCGCTGATCGCGGCCCGCCTCGACGGCCTGACGGTCGAGGAGCGCCGGCTGGCCCAGGACGCCTCCGTCCTGGGCAAGACCTCGACCAAGCCGGCGCTGTCGGCGATCTCGGGGTCCACCGAGGAGGAGCTGGAGCCGATCCTCGCGTCCCTGGTGCGAAAGGAGATCCTGTCGATCCAGGCGGATCCCCGGTCTCCGGAGCGTGGCCAGTACGGCTTCCTCCAGGACCTCGTCCGGACGGTGGCCCATGACACCCTCTCTCGCCACGAGCGGAAGGCTCGGCACCTGGCGGCTGCGGCCTATCTGGAGCAGGCGTGGCGGGCCGAGGAGGACGAGATCGCGGAGGTCGTGGCGTCGCATTACCTGGAGGCCTACCGGTCGGCCCCGGACGCCGACGACGCTGGAGACATCAGGGCCAGGGCGAAGGCGATGCTGGAGCGGGCGGGCGAGCGGGCGGCGTCGCTGGCCGCGGGCGAGGAGGCCGCGCGGTACTTCCAGCAAGCCGCCGAGCTGTCGGACGAGCCTGAGGAAGTCGGGAACCTGCTGGAGCGGGCCGGCCGCATGGAGTGGCGGTCGGGCCGGACCGAGACCGCCCGGGCCCACCTGACCACTGCCATCGAGCGGTTCGAATCCGCCGGGCTCACCCACGCCGCGGCTCGGGCCACGGCCCGCCTCGGTGAGATCGACTTCGCGGACGGACGCCTGGAGGAATCCGTCGAGCGGATGGAGCGCGCCTTCGCCGCTCTGGAAGGCGAGGAGCTCGACGAGGACTCGGCCATGCTGGCCGCCCAGCTGGCCCGGGTGCTGTTCTTCGCGGGACGGATCGACGACGCCGCCGAGCGGATCGAGCGGGCCCTGGACGCCGCGGAGGGGCTCATGCTCCCGGAGGTCCTGTCCCAGGCCCTCACCACCAAGTCGATCATCATCGACACCCGGGGCCGCCACGAGGAGGCCCGGGTCATCCTCCAGCACGCGCTTCAGATCGCGCTCGACCACGATCTGCCCCAGGCGGCCCTGCGCGCCTATCGCAACCTCTCGGCGACCCTGGAACGGTGGAACCGGTACGACGAGGAGATCGCGGCGGCGGAGGGCTCCGTGGAGCTGGCCAGGCGCTACGGGGACCGGCTGTACGAGCTGACCATGATGGCGGGCATCATCGCGCCGCTGATCGAGGTGGGCCGGTGGGACGAAGCCCTGGCTCGTGCCGACGAGATCCGGCAGTCCCAGGACATCGCGGGCCTGCAGACCGTCTACATCGAGCTGATGCCCGTCCTCTTCGTCCTTTTCCAGCGGGGCGACGTGGACGCGGCGGCGGAGATGATGAAGACGTTCGAGCCGGCCGAGCACACGGAGGACATCCAGGTTCGGGGGCTGTATCTGTGGCTGAGGGCGCTCATGCTGGCCGGCGAGGGACGACACGAGGAAGCGCTGGCCCATGCCGAACGGAGCATGCGGAGCGAGGTCCGCTTCTCCGCGCCGTCGGTGGTCGCCTCCTTCGCCATCGCGGTGGAGGCGGCGCTGGCGCTGTCGCAGTACGACCGGGCAGCCGAGATCGTCGCCGAGGTGGAGGCCACCCAGCCGGGGCACGTGTCACCGGCCCTTCGAGCCCAGTGGTCCAGGCTGTCGGCCCTGCTGGCGGCGGCCCGCGGGGACGAGGAACGGGTGGAGCCGGGGTTCAAGGCTGCGGCGGGCCTCTTCCGGGAGTTGGGGATGCCGTTCTGGCTGGCCGTCAGCCTGCTCCAGCACGGCGAATGGCTCGCCTCCACGGGCCGCCTCGGCGACGCCGAACCCCTGCTGGCCGAGGCCCGGGAGATCTTCGAGCGCCTGCAGGCTCGGCCGTGGCTGGAGCGCCTGGCCATGACCGCGGGGCCGATCGAGACGGGTGCGCTGGCGTAACCTGCTCCAACTGAGCGTCGGTGGTCTCGCCGATCCCGTCAGTTTGCGGCGTGGGACCTGAACCAGGCTTCCACGGCCGGGACCAGCGCGGTGAGGTAGGAGCCGCCCTCACAGCCCCGGCACCACGCGGACGCGTTGATGGCCCTCGCCGTGGCCATGGGATCGGCGCACGCGCGCAGTGAGTCAAGGACCGCTCGGTACCCCCACTCGGGGGCACCGTCCTCCAGGGTCAGCCGGGTCGCTTCCAGGCCCTGGCCCAGCGAGCGGTAATCCTTCACGCCGGTCGAGTTGAAGTCCGCCGCCCCCGGCATGTCCTTGGTGGTGGCCAGCGGGTTCCACCGGGCCTGGGTGTACTCCTGGGTCTCCCAGGCCACGGTCACGATGAGGTTGTTGGTGCACGCCGGCGCGCCCAGCCGCGGCATGAGCAGGGCGGCCCACCGCCCGAAGCTGATCGGCTGGGGGCTGGTCCGGCCGTCGTGCGCCGCGGCCGCCGCGGCCGAGGCCGCCTCCGCGTCGGCCAGCTCGGCCGGAGACAGCCCGGTGGCCAGCCGGGTGACCAGCGCGTCCACCTGCCGCCGTTCCCGGTCCAGGGTGGCCAGCAGGGCCTGCTCTCGACGGACCGCGGCCCGGTCGGCGGCCAGCAGGTCCTGCTGCCCGTCGAACGCGGCCTGCAGCGCGTCGCGACGACCCGCCAGGTCACGGAGCGCTAAGGCCCGCTCCTCCAGCAGCCCGCTCAGCCGGCGTTCCTGAGTCCCCAGGGCCGCCGACCGGGCCTGCGCCGCCGCGGAAGCAGCGGCCTGGGTCCGGCTGACCGTGTCCACGAACTCGACCCGGTCCGACAGGTCCGCCAGCGAGGTGGCGCCGAGGATGGCCTCCAGGCCGAGGGCCGGACCGAACATGTACGCCTGCCGGGCCTGCTGGTCCAGCTGGGTCCTGGCGTCGAGGTAGCTGGAACGGGCCGCGGCCACGCCGTCCCGGGCCCGCATCAGCCGGTCCTCCACCTGGGCGAAACCGTCCGAGGCCGCTCCGAGCTGCGGCGCCAGCGCGGCCTGGCGGGCCTGCAGCGTCCGCAGGGACGACGCGTCGGCGCCGAGCCGGGCCCGGATGCCGTCCAGGGCGGCCTGCTCGGACCCGATCCGCTGTACCAGCACGGCCAGCCGGGCCCGGGCTCGATCCTCCTTTGTGGACGCGCCGGCCGGCCCGCCCCACCACGAGACCAGCGAGGCGGCCAGCGCGAAGGCCGCGAGGGCCCGGACTCGGTGCCCGCTCATCAGTACCGTTCTCGGCGGGTCCGGCCGCCCGCTGAACCGGCCCCGGCCGCCGAGCGCGCCCGTAGTACGCTGGCCCCGACGTGATCAGGTACATGATCCGCCGCGTTCTGTTCGGGATCGTCGTGCTGTGGGTCGTGTCGCTCCTGACCTTCTTCATCTTCCTGAAGCTCCCCGCGGGGAACCCGGCCGTCCGAGCGGCCGGCAAGACCACGACCGCGAAGATCGTGCACGAGGCGGAGCTCGCACTCGGCCTGAACAGGCCCTGGTACGTCCAGTACGGACGCTTCGCCAAGGGCCTGATCCCGTGGCCCGGGTTCTTCCTGAACAAGCAGGTCTACTACTCGTGGGACGACTTCGTCCCGGTGAAGGAGATCATCTACAGCCGGCTGCCGGTGACCATCACGGTGGCGGTGGGGGCCGCCGTGGTGTGGCTGATCATCGGGATCCCCACGGGGATCATCTCGGCCATTCGCCGCCGGACCGTCGCGGACCGGGCCGCCATGATCGGCGCGCTGCTGGGGATCTCGCTGCCCGACTTCTGGCTGGCCTACGTGTTCCTGTACATCTTCTGGTTCAAGTTAGGGATCCTCCCGGGGAGCGGCATCCCCAACGGCATGAGCACCTTCCAGGCAATCCTGCACGGGACGTTCGTCCTGCCCTGGGTGGTGCTGGCCTCGACGTTCGCCGGCTTCTACACCCGGATGGTCCGCGGGAACCTGCTGGAGAGCATGCACGAGGACTTCGTGCGCACGGCCCGGGCCAAGGGCCTGTCCGAGCGGACGGTCATCTTCAAGCACGCCATGAGGGCGGCGTTGACCCCGGTGGTCACGATGTTCGGGATGGACCTGGGGATCCTGCTGGGCGGCGCCGTCATCGCCGAGACCGTGTTCAACCTCCCCGGGATCGGCCAGTACACCGTGCAGGCGTTACGCCGCAACGACTTCCCCGCCGTGATGAGCGTGACCGTGTTCTCGGCGTTCTTCATCGTGGTGATGAACCTGATCATCGACGTCACGTACGCTTTCCTCGACCCCCGGGTCCGCTACACCTAGCCATTTCGCAAGCCGGCCGGTAACCTTCCTCAACCCGGCCGAGGATCGTTCGAATTGCGCCCAGCGTTCACACCGACAGTGCTGCATCGCCTGGCTTCCGCGTTGGCGGTCGTCGCGCTCGTCGCCACCGTGACGATCGGCTATGCGCCGGCGTCCGCGGCCGGACCGACGATCACACTGTCGGCGGACGTGGGGCCGCCCACCTCGAAGGTGCTGGTCACGGGGGTCGGATTCCATCCGAAGGTGCAGGTCCAGGTGGCCGTGGCCGGCGAAGTCGTGGCCACCCCGAAGACGGATGCCTCGGGGGCGTTCAGCGTACGAGTCACCGTGCCGGCCGACACGGCACCGGGCCAGCGGGCCGTCACGGCGACCGGCCTGCCACACGGGGCCACGGCGACCGCCGAGTTCCTGGTTCGCACGAACTGGAGCCGGTTCCACTTCGGCCCCGCCGGCACGGGCCGCAACCCGTACGAGAACGGACTGAGCCCGCCGGAACTGGCCATGGTCGCGCAGTCGTGGACCGCGACTCTCGGGGTGGGGATCGAGTCGTCGCCCGCGGTGGTCGACGGCGTGCTGTACGTGGGAAGCATGGCGGGACGCCTCCGGGCCCTGGACGCCGTGACGCTGACGAGCCTGTGGTTGGGCGTGACCGGCGCACCGGTGGTGTCGTCGCCAGCCGTGGCCGGCACGGACGTCTACGTCGGATCGAACGACGAAGGCGTGTACGCCTTCCCCGCGGCGGGCTGCGGCAAGGACACGTGCCCTCCCGTCTGGCACGCGGTGACGGCTGGTCCGGTGGTGTCGTCCCCGGCGGTCGTAGATGCGACGGTGTACGTGGGCTCCGAGGACGGGAACCTCTACGCACTGGACGCCGCCACGGGGACGGTGCGATGGATCGCCCCGCTGGGCGGCCCGGTCACGGCGTCCCCCGCGGTGCGGAACGGCCTGGTCTATGTGGGAGCGTTGGACGGCCTGCACGTCGTCAGTGCTGCGTCGGGCGTGCCGGCCTGGATCGGACTGACCGGAAGCGCTGCCTTCTCTCCGGCCGTGGTGAAGGGGACCGTCTACGTCACATCCTCGGACGGCGCGCTCGCCGCCTTCAAGGCCGGCGGCTGCGGGAAGCCGTCGTGCCCCCCGTTGTGGACGGCGTCCCTGGGCGGCCCGTTCGCCGAGCCGATCGAGGTCCCTTTGGCCCCTGCGGTGGGCAGCGGGTACGTGTACGCCGGGACGCAGGCCGGCGGCGTGCTGGCGTTCCCGGCCGGCGGGTGCGGCAGCCCGACGTGCCCGCCCGCATGGTCGGGGTCTGTTGGGGGCGCGATCCTGTCCAGCCCCGCCGTGGCGGACGGCGTGGTGTGGGCGGGATCGACCGACGGCACGGTGGACGCGTTCGCCGTCGCCGGCTGCGGCCAGCCGGACTGCCCGCCGCTGTGGACGTTCGCCACCGGGAAGCAGGTGCTGTCCTCGCCGGCGGTGGCCGACGGCGAGCTGTACGCGGGGAGCGGCACCAAGCTCTCGTCGTTCCACCTGTACCCGCTGGCCACGCGGTCGTGGTACGAGCCGACCACCGACACCGCGACGACCTACGCCCAGGGCTGCTCCCAGGCCTCCGGATGGCTTCCCGGGGCGCGGGGCGTCGTCGTGCTCGACTTCGGACGCCTGGCCCACTCGAAGACGCTGAAGAGCTACGGCACGTACGACTTCTCCCGGCACTTCGCGCCGAACGCCGCGTTGCTGGCGGCGACGGAGAGCTACGCGCAGGGCTTCCACGCGTGCCGGATCGCCGGGTTCGCCGGACGGCTGGAGCTGGCCATCGGGACCAGCAACTACGATCCCGGCGCGAGCAGCTACCACGTGCCGAACTTCCAGGCCGCCGGCGTGGCGTTCGCGAACATGATCACGTCGTTCCAGTCGTATCTGGACGGGAGCGGGATCACGGAGATCGCGGCCGTCGCCGCGGACGACGCCGAGTCAGCATGGAACCCGGGGTTCACGGCCACCCACAACTTCCTGTCGGGCTACGCCGCCACCACCGACAACGTCCTGTACGACTTCGGCGGGTTCTCCGGCGGCGGATGGACACCCGCGCAGGAGTATTTCGTGGCCCGGGGCGCGGGGCCGACCCGTCCGATGGTCGAGGCGTACTACCAGCACCAGGCCGACGAGTGGGCCGCGCTGGACGCGTGGGCGGTGGTGCACGAGGGAACCCGCGTGGAGATCCCGGCCATCATGAGCCAGTACCCGAACGGTGGGTACTCGCCGCAGGCAGGCTACGACGTCGTGCTGGCCGCTCTGGCCGCCGACCCCGCCACCCATCAGGACGCGCTCTCGTACGTCACCGTGGTCGGATGGGCGTCGGGAGCAAGCGCGGCGGGTTCTCGAGCGAACGGCGTGGCGCCCCGGCCGTGACCTCTCGCCTGCTGCTGGACACGTCCAGCCTGATGTTCCGCGCATTCTTCTCGGTGCCCCAATCGGTCGTCGGAACCGACGGGCGGCCCGTGAACGCCGTGTACGGCTACCTGGGGTCGGTCGAGCACCTGGTGACGACGTTGCGGCCGGACCAGACCATCAGCGCCTGGGACGACGACTGGCGGCCGGCGCCACGCGTCGAACTGTACGCCGGGTACAAGGCCCAGCGGCCACCGGACCCCGAGGGACTTCCCGAGCAATTCGAGGTCCTCCGTGACGTGCTCGACGCCTTCGGGCTGCCCATCGTGGAAGCGCCCGGGTGGGAGGCGGAGGACGCCATCGGGGCCCTGTGCGCCTCGGCCGGCCCTCGCGATCGCACCGACGTCGTGACCGGCGACCGCGACCTCATCCAGCTCGTGCGCGACCCCGCCGTGCGGGTCCTGTTCACCCTGCGAGGCGTGTCCCAGCTCCGGGAGCTCGACGAGGCGGGCGTGCTCGCGCACTTCGGCGTGCCGGCCAGCCGCTACACGGAGTTCGCCCTGCTCCGGGGCGATCCCTCGGACGGGCTCCCCGGTGTCCGCGGGGTGGGCGAGAAGACCGCTCGCCAGCTGGTCCTGGCCTATCCGTCCATCGACGCCATGCTGGAGGACGCCGCTCGCGCCCAGCCCCGGTCGAAGCCGCTGAAGGGCGCGCCCCAGCTCCGGGCCCGGCTCCGGGCCGCGGCCGAGTACCTCGCGGCGGTGCGGGAGGTCGTGCGGATCCGTACGGAAGCGGAGGTCGTGGTGCGTCTCGGCGCGCGCGACGACGCAAAGCTGGACGAGCTGGCCGATCAGCACCGGCTGACCGGGCCCGTGGGCCGGCTGCGCACGGCGCTGGCCGTCAGCCCGGCGCCAGCAGCTGTCGGAAGCGCTGCACGCCCACGTTCCCGCCGGAGAGGATGACCCCGACCCGGCGTCCGGTCGCGGCTTCAACCCGCCCCGCCAGCAGCGCCGCCACCCCCACCGCCCCGCTCGGCTCCACCACCACCTTCATCCGCTCGAACAGGAACCGCATGGCCTCCACGATCTCGGTGTCGCTCACCGTGACCGCCTCGTCGACCACGCGCCGGTTCACCTCGAACGTCAGCTGGCCAGGGATCTCGGCCTGCAGCCCGTCGGCGATGGTGCGGGGCACGTCGATTCGCACCCGTTCGCCGGCCGCCAGCGACCGGCGGGTGTCGTCCCCGGCCTCGGGCTCCACCCCGACCACCCGGACTGCTGGGTCCAGCCCCTTGGCCGCCGTCCCCGACCCCGCGATGAGCCCGCCTCCGCCCACCGGCACCACCAGCACGTGCAGCCCGCCGGCCTGCTCCAGCAGCTCGAGCCCGGCCGTGCCCTGCCCCGCCATCACCAAGGGGTCCTCGTACGGCGGCACCAGGACCAGGCCCCGCTCTGCGGCCAGCTCGCCGCCGATCACCACCCGATCGCCCGTGTACCGGTCGTACGTCACGACCTCGGCGCCATAGCCCCGGGCCGCCTCGAGCTTCTCGGCGGGGGCGTCCTCCGGCATCAGGAGAACCGCCCGGGTCCCCACCAGCCTGGCCGCCAGGGCCACGGCCTGGGCGTGGTTCCCCGAGGAGTACGTGGCCACGCCTCGTTCCAGCTCCACCGCAGACAGTCGCGAGATCCGGTTGTACGCGCCCCGGAACTTGAAGGCGCCCGCCCGCTGGAAGCTCTCTGCTTTCAGCAGGACGGTGGCGCCGGTCGCGGCGTCGAGGGTGCGCGACGTGAGAACGGGGGTGACGTTGGCCACCCCGCGCAACCGGTCGGCGGCGTCGCGGACGTCGGCGAGCGCGATCACGCGACCGGGTGGTCCTTGCGATGGACCTGGAATCCGAAGATCAGCCAGCCGTGCTTCGACGGCCGCAGGAAGTACGACCCCAGGCTGTGCACGAGGGTGGTCCCCCCGGACGCCCGCACCGCCCTAGCCCGGAAGTCCGCCGTGGCCACCGCGGTGAAGGGATGTCCGCCCCGGCTCAGGAGCACCTGGATCTTCAGCGTGCCATGTGCGGAAGCCACCGCGGAGAACCGCTTCCCGGCATCCCGTCCGAGGGTCAGGAGGGTCACGTGCTTGCGCGCGGTCTCGCGGGCGTCCCCCGTGAACAGCTGGAACGCCGGCCCGTACCGGTCGTGCCGCCAGTCGGCCGGATCCAGGAAGGCCAGCCGGTACATCCGGCTCATTTCGTCCCGGATGTTGCGCACCGCCCGCCGGGTCCCCTCGCGGACCACCTTGACCCGGGTCCGCGGCGACCCCCGCACGGGCGAGGACTTCAGCACGTGGAAGTCGAATGGAGGAGCCTTCGGGAAAGCGGACGTGATCGGGGTGGCGGACACCGTTGGCGTCACGGAGGACGATGCTGCCGATGGCGCGGACGACGCGCTGGTGGTCGTCGCATGGCTCCCGCCCAGCCCGACGGCCAGCCCCACCGCCAGCCCGGCCACGACCAGGACCGCCGCCATCATCACCAACACGGCGCGGCGGGACGGGGATGGCGAGGGGTGGCCGTTCGAGGACAAGCTCTTCGAAGCCTATCGGCTCGGGCTACGCCGCGACCCGCCGCAGGAGCAGGGGCAGGCCGCCCCGGGGGCGCAGTGTGAACAGCCGCTCCGGCTCCACGTGGTGGCCGGGTACGGGCTGCACGTCGAACCGCCGGGCCGCCGTGGCCAGGACCAATTGCGCCTCGATGAGGGCCATGTTGTGCCCGATGCACAGCCGGGGCCCGCCCCCGAACGGGAAGTACGCGAAGGTCTTCCGTCCGGCCATCTGGTCCTTGGTGAACCGGTCCGGGTCGAACCGCTCGGGATCGTCCCAGTACCGGGGATGGCGATGGACGATGTACGGGCTCATGGCCACCACGCTCCCGGCCACGATGTCGGTGTCGCCCAGGCGGTCGTCGCCCAGCGCCCGCCGCCCCACGATCCAGGCCGGCGGGTACAGCCGGAGCGACTCTTCGAGGACCCTTCGCGTATACGCGATGGACGGAAGGTCCTCGTGCGTGGGCACCCGGTCGCCCAGTACCGAGCGCAGCTCCGCCCGCATCCGGTCCATGGCCTCGGGGTTCCGGGACAGCAGGTGCCAGGTCCAGGTCAGCGCGTTCGCCGTGGTCTCGTGGCCGGCCAGGATCAGCGTCATCATCTCGTTGCGGAGCTGCTGGTCGGTCATGCCCTGGCCGGTCTCCTCGTCGCGGGCGTCCAGCAGCATGGTGAGCAGGTCCGCCGAGTCGGTGGGGTGGCGCCGGCGCTCCTCGATGATCTCGTAGGTCACCGCCTCCAGCCGCTTCACCGCAGCCGCGAACTCCGGCCGGTCGGGGTTGACCATCAGCTCGAGCCCCCGCTGGAACTGCGTCACCGCGTCCTCCATCTTCTGGAGGAGGTCCGCCCCGAACAGCGACGTCGTGGTGATGCGGAGAGTGAGGTTGTGCATCTCCTCGGCCATGTCCAGTAGCTCGTCGCTGCCCGCCAGCCCGTCCCACCGGTCCAGCATGTCCAGGGTGGCCTCGGTCATGCCGGAGCCCAGCTGGAACAGCCGCTGCTGGTGGAACGCCGGCCGCATGATGCGGCGCTGGCGGCTCCAGAACTCGCCCTCCGTGACCAGCAGCCCGTCCGCGATGGCGTTCTTGAACGAGCCGTTGATGAAGGTGTCCTTGGAGTAGTTCCAGGCCTTCTCCACCAGCACGTGCTTGATGAAGTCAGGGTTGCTGACGATGTAGGCCCGCTCGGTCCCCGCGCGGTACCGGGCCACGTCGTGCTTCAGGGCGAGCCGCATCAGGAACCGGAAAGGATCGCGAGGCTGCGCCGGGGCGGCCGAGCCGTCCTCGATGGTGGGCGAATCGATCAACGGGCGCATCCCTTCCGGTCGTATGGGGGGGCGTACATGTCCTACCGTGCTCTGGCACCCGCCCCCGGCCAGGCAAGACTAGCCGCGCGTTCGCCTCACCCGCAACAGTACGAGCATCACCCGTCGCCGGCCAGGCCACGGGCCCGGTCCGCCGACTCCCGGATGCCGTCCATGATCCGTTCGGTGTGGGCGAAGACGTCCGGGCGCGAGCGGGCCTCGCCCTGGGGCGGGATCGGCAGACCCACCACCACCGCGACGTCCGGGCGCTCCAGCTTCCAGGTGAGCCCGGCCTTCCCCCACCGGCGCTGCATGCCCCACACCCCGACGGGGATCACGGGTACGCCGGCCAGCAGGGCGATCCGGGCGGCGCCGCGCTGGCCGGGCTGGAGGGCCGAGCCGTCCCCCACCGTCCCTTCCGGCGACATCCCCGCCAGGGCCCCGGAGCGCAGGAAGTCCGCGATCTTCCCGATCGCGTCCCAGTCCCCCAGCCCTCGCCGCAGGGGGATCTGGCCGGTGCGGCGGAGGGCCCATCCCACGAACCGCTGCTCGAACGCGTCGGAGACGGTCAGGAACCGGACCCTCCGGCCGCGCCGGGCAGCGGCCAGCGCCACCGGCAGCGGGTCGAGCACGCTGACGTGGTTGTAGGCCAGCAGCGCGCCGCTTGAGACCGGGATGCGTTCGACGCCCTCGAACCGCATGCGGAACCCGACCCGGAACACCGCCCCCACGCCCACCCGGGCCACGCCGTACCAGAGGTCGTAGTCGGGCCCGCCGGCACGGCGGGCAACGCGGACACCGTCCCCCAACATCCCGGGGAGGATAGGACACCGCCGGGCTCGCGCGACGGGCCGTGGCGAACGCGTACCCTGTCCGGCCATGGACCTGTCGGCCCTGCGGGATCAGTTCCCCGGGCTCTCACGTGAGGAGGCGGGAAGGCCGGTGGTGTTCGCCGACGCCCCCGGCGGCTCGCAGGTGCCCGAGCGGGTGATCGAGGCGATGGCCGGGTACCTGCGCCGGAGCAACGCGAACCTGGGCGGGGCCTTCGCCACCAGCGTGGAGTCCGACCGGGTGCTCATGGAGGCCCGCCAGGCGGGGGCCGACCTGCTGGGGGCGACAGCCGGCGAGATCATGTTCGGCCAGAACACGACGACCATCGCGTTCCACGTCGCCCACGCGTTCGCCCGCACGCTCTCGGAGAGCGACGAGGTGGTGGTCACGCGCCTGGACCACGACGCGAACGTGGCCCCCTGGGTCGGCGCGGCCGCGGCCGCCGGCGCCACCGTGCGGTGGGTGGACATCCGCGAGGAGGACTGCACGCTCGATCTGGACTCCCTGGACCGGGCGCTGTCGTCGCGGACCCGGCTGGTGGCGTTCACCCTGGCTTCCAACGCGGTCGGCACCCTCACCCCCGCCGCCGAGATCGTCCGGCGCGCCCACGCGGCCGGCGCCCTGGCCGTGGCGGACGGGGTGCACTTCGCGCCGCACGGCCCGCTCGATGCCGCCGCGCTGGGCGCCGACGTGCTGTTCACCTCGGCGTACAAGTTCTTCGGGCCGCACCTAGGCGTGGCGTTCGTCCGGCGTGAGTTGCTGCAGGAATGGCGGCCGGACCGGGTCCGCCCGGCTCCCGACACCGGTCCGGACCGGTGGGAGACCGGCACGCTGAGCCACGAGGCCCTGGCCGGGATGACCGCGGCGGTCGCCTACCTGGCCGAGGTGGGCGACCGGTTCGGGCGGCCGGCCGGTGAGGGTCGCCGGGCCCGCATGGTCGCCGGGATGGAGGCCATCCGGAACCACGAGGCCGGCCTGTCCCGTAGGTTCCTGGAGGCGCTCCCGGCCATCGGCGACGCCCGACTGTGGGGCATCGCCGACCCCGGCCGGGTCGCGGAGCGGACACCCACGTTCGGGATCAGGCTGGGCCACCAGCACCCCCGGCGCACCGCCGAGGAGCTGGCCCGGCGCGGCATCTGGGTGTGGGACGGGAACTACTACGCGCTGGAGATCATGGAGCGCCTGGGCCTCCAGGAGACCGGCGGGCTGGTCCGCGTCGGCTTCTGCCACTACAACACGCCCGACGAGGTGGAACGGGTGCTGGCCGAGATGGAAGCCCTGGCCCGGGTGGAGGAAGGCCTGCTACCGGCCTGAGTCCAGCGCCTCCCTGGCGCGGGCGATCAGGGCGGCCAGCATGGTGACCCGGGGGACCACGCTCGTGACGTCCAGCCACTCGTCGGGCCCGTGGGCCCCGCCCCCCACCGGCCCCAGGCCGTCCAGGGTCGGGACGCCCATGCCCGCGGTGGTGTTGGCGTCCGAGGCTCCACCGGTGGCCTGGTCTCGCACCTCGAACCCCAGGTCGCGGGCGATGTGCTGGGCCAGCGCCACCAGCCGGGCCGTGGGCTCGGTCTTCTGCATGGGCCGGTGCGCCTCCAGCGCCCTGACCGTCGCGGTCACCCCGTCCACCGTGTTCGCCTCGCCGATCCGGGTGATCTCCTCGCTCGCCGCGTCGAACGACCCGTCGTCGACCGCGCGCAGGTCGACCTCCAGGCGGCACCGGTCCGCCACGACGTTGGGCCGGGTCCCCCCGGCGATCACCCCGGCGTTGACCGTCACCCCCGGCCACCGCCCGTTCAGCCCGTGCAGGGCCAGGACCTTGTGCGCGGCCTCCAGGATCGCGCTCCGCCCCTTGTGCGGCTCCACGCCCGCGTGCGCCGCCCGCCCCACGATCTCGATCACGAAATCGGTGGTCCCCTTCCGTGCGCTCACGATGTTCCCGTTCTCCCGGCCGGCCTCCAGCACGAAGCACACGTCGGCCTCCCCGGCCAGCTCCCGGATGACGGGCTTGGAGAACGGCGACCCGATCTCCTCGTCGGGATTGCACACGTACACGATCCGAGAGAAGTCCCGGAACCCTGCCTCCTGCAACGACTCCACGGCGACGATGCCCGCGAGCAGTCCGCCCTTCATGTCGTCCACGCCGGGCCCGGTGGCGCGCCCGCCGTCCAGCCGGAACGGCCGTTCCGCCGCCGTGCCGTCGGGGAACACCGTGTCCATGTGCCCGATCAGCAGGACCAGAGGCCCGCCGTCACCGGCCAGGCGCCCGACCACCAGGTCCCCCAGCTGCCGCTCGCCGTCCGCCGGCTGGTGCCGGCGGCGGTCGACGTCCCACCCCCCCGCCCGGAACCCCTGCTCGCACAGGTCGGCGATCCGGTTGACCCCGTCCGGCGAGTAGGTGCCGCAGTCGGTGTTCACCATCTCGGCCAGCACTTGGAGGTACTCGTCGAGGCGGCGTTCGACCAACGGAACGAGCGAGCGGGGGTCCACGGGATCCGGAGTCTACCGACGGCCGACCGGCCCGGCGAAGGTGGTCGGCCTCGCCGTCACCAGCTCGCAGTTCTGCGGCGGCGCGGTGGTATCGTCCGCCGTCCCCGAGCAGGTGTCGTTCCCCGACCCGCCGTCCAGGGCGTCGTCGCCCGCGTCGCCGGCCAGCAGGTCATCGCCCGCGCCGCCGACGAGCGTGTCGTTGCCCCCGTAGCCGACCATCTGGTTGCTCACGGCCCCCTCCGCGGAGGCGTCCGCGGCGTCGTCTCCCGGGGTCAGCATGGCGTTCTCGACGTCGGAGTGGACGTTGTCGCCCTCGGCCGTGGCGATGTCGCCGTCGTCGGCCACGTCGTCCATGGTCACCCGGACCGCCGCCGGGCGGAAGAAGTACTTCGCCGTGTCGATGCCGGTCCCGCCGTGGAGGTCGTCGCTTCCGTTGGGGCCGTAGCCGTCGTCCAGCGTGTCGTTCCCGGCGTCCCCATACTCGGCATCGGTGCCCTGCCCGCCGAACAGGTAGTCGTTCCCGTCGCCCCCGAAGATGGTGTCGTTCCCGCTGCCCGCCGAGACCGAGTCCGCCCCGGCCCCCACCAGGACGGTGTCGTCGCCGGGGCCCGAGGTGACCGTGTTGTTCACCTTGCCGGCCGCCGTGGCGTCGAAGAAGTCGTTCCCGGAGCCCAGCGTGGCCGTCTCCACGTCCGGATACACGTTGTCGCATTCGCCGAGGCCGAGCTCGCCATCGCAGCCCGAGCCGTCCAGGACCAGGGTGACCGGGGTGGTCCGCTGGTCGTAGCCCACGGAGTCGCCGCCCGGGCCACCGATCACCTGGTCGCCGGCGCCGCCCGTCTCGGCGGTCCTGCCTTCCTGCAGGTTGTCCCGTCCGTTGCCGCCGTCCATCACGTCGGAGCCGTCGCCGCCGTTCAGCTGGTCCTGGTCGTCGCCGCCCAGCACCGTATCGTCGCCGCCCAGCCCGAACAGCTTGTCGTTTCCGGCGTCGCCGGAGATGAGGTCGTCGGCCGACCCCCCGTTGATGGTGTCGTTCCCGGGCCCGCCGTCGAGCGCCATGGGGATGGCCACGATGCCGCCCACCGAGGAGGCGCCGTTCGCCAGGATCTGGTCGTTCCCCCCGGCGCCATTCACGGTGAGCTGCGGTGACGCCGGGTCGCCGAGCGTGACGTCGGCGTCGTTGTCGTTGTTCAGGTTGACGTTGGTCGTACCGCCCGACTGGCCCAGCCGGAAGACGTCCCCGCCGGCCGTGCCGCCGATGGTGAGCCCGTCGCCGCTCCCCGACAGCGCCACGGTGAACTCGATCTCCGAGATCCCGGTGCTCTCGTGGGTCTTCCCCGGCTCGAAGCGGCCGTTGGCCATGTCGAGCAGGACCGACTCGGAGCCGGAGGGATCGTCCGTGATCACGACGGAGTCGATGTTGGTCATGGTCGCGCCGCCGCAGGACGGGTCCGCGATCCCGTCGCTCGCGGTGACCACGAAGCTCCCCCCGGCGTCGCGGCCGATCGAGACGCTCTGGTCCATCCCCACGGAAACCGACAGCGTGGACTGGGTGGTCCCCGTCCGCGTGCACGCGCTCGACGCCGAGGCCCGCGCCACGCCCACGGCGGCCGAGGCGAACACCAGGGCGCCGGCGGCGGCCGCGCCGCATCGCCGGAGGCGACGGGAAGGGGTCACAGCTTGTAGCCGAACCGGCGGAGGAGCTCCTTGCGGTCCGCCTCGTCGTCGTCCGTCTCGACGCCGAGGGGCGAGCCGCCGTCGACCACGCCCAGGATGGCCCGGCCCTGCTCGGTCTCGGTGACGACGACCTCCGCGGGGTTGGCGGTCGCGCAGTAGATCCGGCACACCTCCGGGACCATCTTCACCGCGTTCAGCACGTTGATCGGGAACCCGTCCCGGAGGAACACGATGAACGAGTGCCCGGCCCCGATGGCCTCGGCGTTCCGCACGGCCAGGTCCACCAGCCCGGGGTCGTTCCCGCTCCGGCGGACCAGCCGGGGGCCGGAGGACTCGCAGAACGCGATGCCGAACCGGATGCCCGGCACGGACTGGACCAGCGTCTCGTGGAGGTCCTCCACCGTCTTGATGAAGTGCGACTGCCCCAGGATGAAGTTGAGATCCTCGGGCTTGTCGATCGCAATCGCCGTGAGCTCCATTCCACCTCCCGCCTAGGTCGGCCCCGGTCGGTCCACGTCCGCTCGCTCGGGCTCCGGCTCGGGCAGCGGCGGGTGGGGCTCCGGCGCCGGTGGCGCAGGGGGCGGGGCGGGCTCCGGCGGTGGCGCCGGCTCGGGACCGGGAGGCGACGGCACCGGCTGAGGGGGCGGGATCGGAGGCGGCACGGGATCCCCGAAGCCGGGAAGGGTCCCCCGCCCGGGAGCGGCGCCGATCGGAGATGCGGCGGCGGCCGGGACGGGCCGGCGGGCCCGCCAAGTGGCCACGGCCATGAGCCCCAGGCCGAATAGCGCGGCGGCGAACCAGGTGATGGCGCCCACGATCGGGATGAAGCCTACTGCGCGGAGGATGGCCCAGCCCGCCAGGAAGGCCGGGTAGCGGCGGGGCCGCCGCCCGTGGCGCGAGGGACGGATCAGGGCGCGCCCCAGGGCCCAGGACGTCCACACGTAGCCCACCGCATACAGAAGGGCGAGGGCCAGCAGCAATCCCACGCCGAACGGGATGCCGACCAGCGTGACGATGGCCAGGACCGCCGCCAGCGGGAGCCCCACGAACAGCGCGACGCCCCATCCGGCCGCCTTCCCGGGCGCGGAGTCCGCCACGGCCGCGACGGCGTCGGCTCCCCGCGGCGCCACCAGCAGCAGCAGGATCCCCAGCAGCAGCGTGGACAGCGAGATGGCCAGCCACACGGGGAACCGGGCCACCACCGCGGACGGAGCGGCCAGCCGGAGCACGCCCCCCGTGTGGAGCCGCCCGTCGATGGCCGAGCCCACCTGCACGACCGCCCGCCCCCGCCCCACCCAGACGTCACCGGTGACGTGCGCCCCCCGGAGCAAGGTCACGGTCCCGTCGAGGGCCACCACGTCGCCATTCACAAAGCCCGAGACCAGGACCGGCCCATCGAACACCACCACGGATCCCCGGACCGTCCCGTCCACGTCGGCGCTGCCGTGGACCACCACCACGTCGCGGGAGACCTCGCCCCGGCTGACGTGGACGTCGCCGGACAGCACGATCTGGACGTGCGGCCGGCCCCCCGCCGCGGAGGCGTCGGCCCTTGCGGCGAAGGCGCTGGCCATGCCGAATCCGGCCCAGCCGGGCACGATCGAACCAACGAGGAGGAACGGGATCAGACGACGCACCGCGAGCATCCTAGCGGCGGCCTTCGAGCCCACGGAGGAGGGTGCGGGAAGCCGGCAGCCTGGGCGATGTTCAGGCGCTGCGGGCGGGCCTGCCCGGCGCCTCGGTCCAGGCCCAGCCCCTGGCCTCATCGCGATCGAAGGCGGCCCCGCAGCGCCCGCACGCGAACCGCTCGTAACGAACGCCGGGACCGAGGTCCACTCGCTGGACCCGGGTGAATCGGCGCGTCTCGCCGCAGCGGGGGCATTGCTCGTCCGGCATGTTCCCTGCAGGTGATTCCCGGCCCCCACCGTTTCAACCGTCGCCGGACCCTCGCGCCGAAGATTTTCCGGGCGGCTAAGGATTTCCGGGGCGTTCCGCCGATACAGACAAGAGATGCAGCCGGCCGAGGGGGTCGATCGCGCCGCCGTGCCCGGCCGCGCCCTGGTGGGCCGGCTCGCGGCCGTCCTCCTCCTGGCCTGGGGGCTGGTCGCCGCGATCAGCCGGCTCCTACCCGGAGGGCCGGAGACCAACCGGCCCGGCCTGCTGGCCGTCGCCGTGCTGGCCATCGGGGCCGGAATCGGCGCCTGGCTCACCCCGTGGGAACGGTGGCCGAGGGCCGCCGGCCTGTGGCTGGCGCCGGTCGCACTGGCCCTGGTCGCGGCGGGTGACGCGCAGGGTGGCGCGGCCACCCCCGCCGCCGGGGTCTTCGTGGTCCTCGTGTTCGCCTGGGTGGGCTTGGGGAATCCGAGGTGGACGTCGCTGAAGCTCTCTCCCCTGGCCGCGCTGGCCTCCGTGCTGCCGGTCCTGGCCCGGACGGGCGACCACGGGATCGGACTGGGGACGGCCGCCGTGGTGGTGCCGGTCGCGGTCCTGGTCGGCGAATCGGCCGCGTGGCTCACGGGGTCGCTCCGGCAAACGGCCGCGGAGCTGGGCCGCCGGACGGCGCAGCTCGAGCTGATGCGGGGGATCGCTTCCGCGTCGAACGAGGCCCGCTCGGTGGAGGAGGCGCTGCGCCGGGCCCTGGACCTGGTGTGCGGGCACACCGGGTGGCCGGTCGGGCACGCCTTCGTGCTGGACGAGGACGGCGGGACCGGCCTGGCCTCCTCGGGGATCTGGCACCTGGCCGACCCCCGGCGGTTCGAGACGTTCCGAGCGGTGACCGAGGCCACACGGGCCGGCGGTGCCGCCGGCCTGCCCGCACGGGTCCTGGCCACCGGCCGGCCGGCCTGGGTGGCGGACCTCGCCCGCGAGCCCACCTTCCTGGACGGGACGGTCGCGGCGGAGCTGGACATCCGGGCCAGCTTCGCCTTCCCGGTGCTGATCGACCGGCAGGTGGCGGCGGTGCTGGAGTTCTTCGCCAGCCGGCCCGCGGAGCCCGACCACGCGATGCTGGAGATCATGGCCGACGTGGGGGCCCAGCTGGGCCGGGTGGTCGAGCGCCGGCGGGCGACGGAGGCCGTGCGGTCGGAGGAGATCGCCCGCCGGGCCCTCCACGACTCCCTCACCGGCCTGCCCAACATGACCCTGTTCACCGACCACCTGACCAGGGCTCTGTCCCGGCTGAGCCGCCGGCCCGGCACGGTGGGCGTGCTGTTCGTGGACCTGGACCGGTTCAAAGCCGTGAACGACACCTACGGCCATGCCGCCGGCAGCACGCTGCTGGTGCACGTGGTCCGCCGGCTGGAGCAGATGGTCCGGCCCACGGACACCATCGCCCGCTTCGGCGGGGACGAGTTCGTGGTGCTGTGCGAGGACCTTCCCGGGAAGCAGGAGGCCCTCCGAATCGCCGAGCGCATCACCGTGGCCCTGGCCGAGCCGTTCGAGGTGGACGGCCGGCGGCTGTCGATCTCGGGGAGCGTGGGGGTGGCCATGTCCCAGGAGCCCGGGCGCGACCCCGAGGAGCTGGTCCAGGACGCCGACGCCGCCATGTACCGGGCCAAGCGCCACGGGCGCAATCGCTACGAGCTCTTCGACGCCCGGATGCGCTCGCAGGCCCGGGGGCGGCGCCGGGTGGAGACCGCCCTGCGCGATGCGCTCCAGCGCGGCGAGCTGCGCCTGTGCCTCCAGCCGGTGGTCCGCCTGGAGGACGGCGCGGTGGTGGGGGCCGAGGCGCTGGTGCGATGGCGCCATCCCACGCGGGGCCTCCTGGCCCCGGCGCAGTTCCTGCTGGTGGCGGAGGAGTCGGGGCTGATCGTGCACATCGACCACTGGATGCTGGGGCACGCCGCCGCCTGGCTGAAGAGCCTCCAGGACACGGCCGGCAACGAGGGTGACGGGGACCCGTTCTGGGTGAGCCTGAACGCGTCCGCCAGGCTGTTCGAACAGGCGGACCTGGCCGAGATGGTCGACCTGGCCGTGCGCTCCGCCGGCATCGACCCGGCCTCGATCTGTCTGGAGGTTTCGGAGACCTCGCTGGTGGACGATCCCGAAGCCGCTGACGACCGGATGCGCGCCTTGAAGGATGTGGGGATCCGCCTGGCCGTGGACGGGTTCGGGACCGGGTTCGCCTCCACGGGGTTCGTCAACCGGTTCCCCGTGGACATGGTGAAGATCGCCCGCCCGCTGATCGGGGGGCTGGGCTCGTCGGGCCGGCACGCCGTGATCGTGGAGGGGATGGTGCGCATGGCGCGGGCGCTCGGCCTGCAGACCGTGGGCGAAGGAGTGGAGACCGAGGAGCAGGCCGCGGCGCTGCGCGGGATGGGGTGCCAGATGGCCCAGGGCAACCACTGGAGCCGACCGCAGCCGGCGGAGTCCTTGGCCCGGATGCTCGAACGGCAGGAGCGGGGCGCCGGTTCCCGTCGCGGGCTCCAAGGCGCCTAGGACGTGTCTCCCTATTCGCGGCCCACGTGAGTGCGGCGGGCTCGCGGTTCAGGGGATGCCATCGAATGATTCGGAAACCGGGAAACCGTGCTTGATGGCTGACCGGAGGACGAGTCGAAACGGGCGGCCGCCGAGGTGGTCATCCAGCACCGATGCCTGGAACCGCTTCCCCTCGCACTCCTCGCAGGTGGTGGCGACGCCGGCCATCATCGCCAGGTCGGTGTAGATGACGCCGACGCCGTTGCAGTTTGGGGCAGGCGCCCTCGGAGTTGGCGCTGAACAGCGCCGGCTTCACGCCGTTGGCCTTCGCGAACGCCATGCGGATCGGGTCGAGCAGTCCGGTGCACGTCGCCGGGTTGCTCCGTCGCGAGCCAGCAGATCGGGGTCTGGTCGACCGACACCACTCCGTCCCGGCCCGGCACCGAGCCGTGGATCAGTGAGGCTCAGTCCTCAGCCCACCGCTTTCTTCACGAGCGCGCCGATCTTTGCCTCTTCGGCGGCGGTCAACTCCTTCAGCGCGAAGGCGACCGGCCACAGGGCGCCTTCGTCGAGGTTCGCCGCGTCGCTGAAGCCGAACGTCCCGTACCTCGTCTTGAACTTCTGCGCGCTTTGGAAGAAGCAGACGACCTTGCCGTCTTTGGCATACGCGGGCATCCCGTACCAGAGTCTCGGCGAGAGGGCTGGCGCGCTGGCTTTGATGATGGCATGGAGCCGCTTGGCCATGACGCGATCCGGTTTCGGCATCTCGGCGATCTTCGCGAGCACGTCGCTTTCCCCTTCTGTCTTGTCCCCGCTCGGGCCGCGGCGCGCGGCCGCCTTCAGCTCTCGCGCGCGCTCCTTCATCGCGGCTCGTTCCTCGTCCGTGAATCCCTTGGACGTCTTGCCGATCGCGGTGGTGCTCTTGGCGGACTTCTGCGTGGCCTTCTTTGCAGGTTTCCTCTCAGCCATTGCGAAGCACCTCCGTGCGCCGAACGAGGCCCAGCCGCTTGACCTCCGGGGATGATAAGGGACGAACCGTCGCGAGAACCGAGCTTGCGAGCGAGCCCCGAAGTGGTCGTCGCAGCCCCGCCATGAACAGGCTCGCTCGCTTGCCGTCCCGCTCGGCGTCGTCCCTGTCGCTGTGGCCGGCTGACTCGACGATGGTGCGGCGCTCGTCGTCGGGGTGAAGATCCCCACTGTCCACCAGCCGTCCGCCTTGTAGCCCCGGCCTTCGCAGCGCGGACACATGCCGCCGGTGCGGGTGAAGGTGAACAGGACCCGCAGCGTCGCGTTGGCGTCGGTGGCGGTGCCGACCGTGGAAGGCGATCACGCCCTCGGCCACTCGCGCGGCGGCTGAGCACGAAGATCCACGCCGCGGTCGACGGACGGGGCCGCCCGCTGGCCATCCTGCTCACCCCCGGCCAGGCCGGTGACGCGCCGATGATGTTGCCGCTGCTCGCGCACCTGCGTGTCCAGCGCGATCCCCGAGCCCGACGACCAGAAGGCCCACCGCAAGCGCATCGGCTCATCCGGCGGCCGACCGGTGACCCACGACCGCACCGCCTACCGCGGACGCACCGTCATCGAACGCGCCTCCAACGGCTTCAAACACCGGCGCGGGCTGGCCACCAGATACGACAAGCACGCCATCGTCTACCGCGGCGGCCTCGTCCTCGTAGCCGTGCTGCTCTTGCTCACCGACTTGGTGACACGTCTTAGCCCGGAACGAACGCTGCCTTCCGACCCCGGCCTCCGGCGTACACTTCGCCGCCATGCGGCGGGAGGACCGGGTCGAGCGCGACTTCTGGTGGCGGACCGGGGTCTACACCGTGGGGACCATCGCCCGGGCCTGCTTCGACGTCAGCTTCGTGGGCATGCACAACATCCCCCGGCAGGGGGCCGCCATCCTCGCCTCCAACCACATCAGCGTGATCGACCCCGTGATCATCGCGCTCGGTCCCTCCTACCGCGGCCGGACCGTCCGGTTCCTGGCGGCGGTCGAGATGTTCGAGAAACCGCTGGTCGGGGCAGGCCTGCGCCTGATCAAGCAGATCCCGGTCCGCCGTGGCGCACGCGACTTCAGGGCGCTGGAGGAAGCCGCGGGCGTCATCGCCACCGGCGCGCTGGCCGGCATCTTCCCGGAGGGCGGGGTGGGGCCGGGGCCGCTCCAGCCCGGGCGCCACGGGGCGGCCCGCATCGCGCTTTCCGCAGGCGTGCCGCTGGTCCCCACCGCGATCTGGGGAACGCACCATCGGTGGCCGCAGTCCGGGTTCCGGGTGGCGCCCCCGTGGCGGCCCCGGGTGGCGGCGGTGTTCGGCCCACCCATCACCCCGGTGGGTTCGGCCCGCAACCCGCAGGATGTCCGCGAGCTCACCGAGCGCGTCATGGGTGAGATCGCCCAGGCCCTCGACCGCGCCAGGCACATCGCCGGGCCCTAGGACACCGAGGAGGACCACGCTGTGCCCGAAGATCGAGCTGCACGTCCATCTCGAGGCGACCATCGCCCCGGCCACGCTGCTGGAGATCGCCCGGCGCAACGACCAGCCGCTTCCTGCCCGGACCGTGGAGGAACTGGCCGAGCTGTACCGCTACCGCGACTTCGACCACTTCATCGAGGTGTGGATCCTCACCACGAACTGCCTGCGCACCCACAACGACTTCCGGCAGGTGGTCCTGGACTATGCCGAGGAGGCGCAGCGGCACGGGGCGGTCTACCTCGAGGGCATCTTCTCGCCCATCGAGCGGACCTGGCGGGGCGTCGGGTGGGATGAGATCTTCGGCGGCTACTGCGACGGGGTGCAGGAGGCTCGGGACCGGTTCGGCATGGAGGTCCGGCTGACCCCGGACATCACCCGGGACGCACCCCTGGAGGACGCCATGACGGCCGTCCGGTACGCGGCGAAGTACCGCGACCGTGGGATCGTCGGCATCGGGCTGGGCGGCGAGGAAAGCCGCTACCCCCCGGAGCCGTTCGAGCCGGCGTTCCGGGCGGCCAAGGACGCGGGGCTGGCGTCGGTGCCGCACGCTGGGGAGGTCGTCGGGCCGGCGTCCGTCCGGGGCGCGCTCGACGCGCTGCGGGCCGACCGGATCCGCCACGGGATCCGGGCCGAGGAGGACCCCGGGCTGCTCCGGGAAATCGCCGGCCGGGGCATCGTCCTCGACGTGTGCCCCACCTCGAACCTCCGGACCGGGGTGGTCCGCACCCTCCAGGAGCACCCGCTCCCGCGGCTGGTCGCCGCCGGCGCCCGGTGCTCGGTCTCCACCGACGACCCCGAGATGTTCGACACCGACCTCACGCGAGAGTACGAGGCCGCCACGTCGCTCGGGCTCTCGCCGAAGCTCTTCTACGACGCGGGGGTCGCCGGCGCCCTGTGCGACGAGCCCACGCGCGAGCGCCTTCGCGGGATCGGCGATGGGTACGACTGGGCCGCGAAGAAGCCGTGACCTCCTAGCCCTGGAACGCTCGAACCTCGTCCATGGTGAACGCCCTCAGGGTCTCAGTCGAGGCGTTCCCCCGCTCGGCCACGATGAAGAGCAGCTTCGCCGCCGTCGCGTCGTCCGGGGCCTCCACGATGGCGATCTGGTCGTACCGCCCCATGGTGGCGTAGTTCCCCAGGTTCTTCCCGCCCAGGGCCTCGATGCGCTTGTCCACCTCGGCCACGCGGTCGGGAAGCGAGCTGGCCTTGGACCGACCCTGGTCGGTCCACTTGATCAGCGAGATGTAGATCGGCACGTTTCCTCCTCTCTCGGGGACGGCTCGACCATGGCACATGCCGCTCGCCCCACGCAAACGTCCACCCGTGTCCGGCTTGGACCGCTATCGTGAACACGTGCCCACGACGCGTCGACCGGCACCGTCCGAGCCGTCCCGACGCCTCCCGAACGTGCCGGAGGGGCGGCGCCGGGTGGTCATCGAGGGGGTCACCCCCGAGATCGACGGGGGGCGCTTTCCCGTCAAGCGGGTCATCGGAGAGACCGTGGCGGTGGAGGCCGACGTGTTCGCCGACGGGCACGACCAGCTGGCCTGCGTCCTGCGGTTCCGGCGGGACGACGACCCCCTGTGGTCGGAGGCGCCGATGGAGCCGATCGGCAACGACCGGTGGCGCGGCGCCTTCACGGTCGAGGACCTGGGCCGGTACCGCTACACCCTGCGGGGCTGGATCGACCGCTTCGGGGGGTGGCGCCGCGACACCACGGTGAAGATCGAGGCCGGGCTGGACGTGACCGTGGAGCTCCTGGCGGGCGCCGAGATGGTGGAGCGGGCGGGCGGCCGAGCGGTGGGCGCGGACCGCAGGGCCCTCCGAGAGTTCGCCGCCGACCTGCGGGCGGGAGGCCCGGTGGGCGAGAAGGCCGCGCTCTCGGTCGAGCTGGCCGAACGCATGGAACAGCATCCGGACCGCCGGTTCTCCACCTCCTACGGCAAGGAGCTGGAGGTCGTGGTGGACCGGGAACGGGCCCGGTTCGGCGCGTGGTACGAGCTGTTCCCCCGGTCCACCAGCCCCGAGCCGGCCCGGCCGGGGACCCTCCGCGACACCATCGCCAGGCTGCCGTACGTGGCCGAGATGGGATTCGACGTGCTGTACCTGCCCCCCATCCACCCCATCGGGCGGACCCACCGCAAGGGGAGGAACAACGACCCGGCAGGCCAGCCTGGCGACCCGGGGAGCCCGTGGGCCATCGGTGCGGAGGAGGGCGGCCACACCGCCATCCACCCCGACCTCGGCACGTTCCAGGACTTCGACGCGCTGGTCGCCGCGGCCCGGGACCACGGCCTGGAGGTCGCCATGGACGTGGCCTTCCAGTGCTCCCCGGACCACCCGTGGGTCCGCGAACATCCGGAGTGGTTCCGCCGCCGCCCCGACGGCTCCATCCAGTACGCGGAGAACCCCCCCAAGAAGTACCAGGACATCTACCCGCTGGACTTCGAGACCGACGCCTGGCGGGAGCTGTGGGCGGAGCTCCGCGCGGTCATGGAGTTCTGGATCGCCCGCGGCATCCGCATCTTCCGGGTGGACAACCCCCACACCAAGGCCCTGCGGTTCTGGGAATGGGTGATCCGGGAGCTGAAGGCCGAGCACCCCGAGCTGATCTTCCTGGCCGAGGCGTTCACCCGGCCGCGGCTGATGTACGGGCTGGCCAAGCTGGGGTTCACCCAGTCCTACACGTACTTCGCCTGGCGGAGCACCAAGCAGGAGCTCACCGACTACTTCACCGAGCTCACCCAGACCGAAGTCCGGGAGTTCTTCCGTCCGAACCTGTGGCCGAACACCCCGGACATCCTGACCGCCGAGCTCCAGAACGGCGCGCGCTCGACGTTCATGGCCCGGCTGGTCCTGGCGGGCACGCTGGGGGCCAGCTACGGGATCTACGGGCCCGCGTACGAGGTGATGCAGCACGAGCCGATCGCGCCGGGCAAGGAGGAGTACCGGAACTCCGAGAAGTACGAGGTCCGCCACTGGAACCTGGGCGACCCCCGCAGCCTGGCGCCGTTCGTGGCCGCGGTGAACCGGATCCGCCACGACAATCCGGCGCTGCAGTCCGATCGAGGACTGGTGTTCCACCCCACCACCAACGACCTGCTGATCGCCTACAGCAAGGCCACCGCCGACGGGTCGAACGTGGTGCTGACAGTGGTGAACCTCGACCCCCGGTACCGGCAGTCCGGGTGGGTCCACCTGTGGCTGGACGACCTCGGTGCGCCCCGGGACGGGCCGTTCGCGGTGGAGGAGCTCCTGACGGGAGCGCGGTACCTGTGGCGGGGCTCCGCCAACTACGTGGAGCTCGACCCCGCCATCCTCCCGGTCCACGTCCTGCGGGTTGGCTCCGCCGAACCGGCCGGGGCGGCCTGATGGCGGGCCGCCGTCAGGCTCCGGCCAGGGCCCGCCCGCTCCCCACCGAGACCAGCGTGACCCAGTGGTACCGGGACGCCGTGCTGTACGAGCTGCACGTGCGGGCGTTCGCCGACGCCGACGGCGACGGCATCGGCGACCTCCGGGGGCTGATCGATCGCCTGGACTACCTGCAGGACCTCGGCATCACCGCCCTGTGGCTCCTGCCCTTCTACCCGTCGCCGCTGCGGGACGACGGCTACGACATCTCGATGTACAAGGGGATCCACCCCTCCTACGGGACCCTCCGGGACTTCCGCCAGCTGCTCCGGGAGGCGCACCGGCGGGGCCTGCGGGTGATCACGGAGCTGGTGCTGAACCACACCTCCGACCAGCACCCCTGGTTCCAGCGGGCCCGCCGGGCCAGGCCGGGAACCTCGGCCCGGGACTTCTACGTGTGGAGCGACACCCCCGACCGGTACCGCGACGCCCGCATCATCTTCAAGGACTTCGAGCCCTCGAACTGGTCCTTCGACCCGGTGGCCCAGGCCTACTACTGGCACCGGTTCTACACGCACCAGCCCGACCTCAACTTCGACAACCCGGAGGTCCGCCGGGCCATGCTGGCCATCCTGGACTTCTGGCTGGAGATGGGGGTGGACGGGTTCCGGCTGGACGCCATCCCCTACCTGTTCGAGCGGGAGGGCACCAGCTGCGAGAACCTCCCGGAGACCCTGGGGTTCCTCCGGGAGCTGCGGGCCCAGATCGACGCCCGGTTCGAGCACCGCATGCTGCTGGCCGAGGCCAACCAGTGGCCGGAGGACGCGGTGGCCTACTTCGGGAAGGGCGACATGTGCCACATGGCCTTCCACTTCCCGCTGATGCCCCGCATGTTCATGGCCATCAGGCAGGAGGACCGGTACCCGATCGTGGACATCCTCCAGCAGACCCCCCCCATCCCCGAATCCGCCCAGTGGGCCTTGTTCCTCCGCAACCACGACGAGCTGACCTTGGAGATGGTCACCGACGAGGAGCGGGACTACATGTACCGGATGTATGCCGAGGACCGCCAGGCCCGGATCAACCTGGGGATCCGCCGCCGCCTTGCGCCGCTGCTGGGCAACGACCGCAAGGTCATCGAGATGATGAACGGCCTGCTGTTCTCCATGCCCGGGACGCCGGTCATCTACTACGGCGACGAGATCGGGATGGGCGACAACATCTACCTGGGCGATCGCAACGCCGTGCGCACGCCCATGCAGTGGTCGGCGGACCGCAACGCGGGGTTCTCGCGGGCCAACCCCCAGCGGCTGTACCTGCCGGTGATCATCGACCCCGAGTACCACTACGAGTCGCTGAACGTCGAGGCCCAGCAGAACAACCCGAACTCGCTGCTGTGGTGGATGAAGCGCCTGATCGCCCTGCGCAAACGGTACCGGGCGTTCGGCCGGGGGTCCATCGAGTTCCTGTTCCCGGAGAACCGCAAGGTCCTGGTGTACCTGCGGAGGTACCAGGACGAGCGGATCCTGGTGGTGGCGAACCTGTCCCGCCACGCCCAGTACGTGGAGCTCCCCCTGTCGGAGTTCAAGGGGATGATCCCGGTGGAGCTGTTCGGCCACACGGAGTTCCCGCCCATCGGGGAACTGCCGTACTTCCTGACCCTGGGGCCCCACGCTTTCTACTGGTTCGCCCTGGAGCCCAAGCCGGCCCCGGTCAGCCGGGAGCCGCGGATCCCGGAGCTGGAGGTCACGGGCCCATGGGCGGAGCTGCTCACCGGCGGCGGGACCGAGGTGCTCGAGACCATCCTCCCGGGCTACCTCCGACCCCGCCGGTGGTTCGGGGCCAAAGCCCGGCGGGTCCGCTCCCTCCACGTCGAGGACGCCATCCCCGTCCCCGCCGCCTGGTCGGTGCACGGCTCGCGGGACGGGCAGGGCAAGCATTCCCGGAAGGACGAAGCCACCCCGGCCGGGTACCTGACCCTCATCCACGTCGAGTACAGCGAGGGGGACCCGGACACCTACGTCCTGCCCCTGGCCCTGGCCTCCACCAAGCGCAGCCGCGAGCTGCTGGAGGGACACAAGTACGCGGTGGTGGCGAACGTCCGGGCCGACGAGGGCCAGCGGGCCCTCATCGACGCGCTGTGGGACCGGGACTTCTGCGTGAGCCTGCTCCACGCCATCGTCCGGCGCCGCCGGGCCCAGGGCCGGCAGGGACAGGTGGTGGCGGTGCCGTCGGCGGGCCTGCGCCGGCTGAGCGGCGCCGGGCGGAACCACGAGCCCACGGTGCTGTCCGCGGAGCAGAGCAACACGTCGGTGGCCTACGGGGACCGGTTCATCCTGAAGTTCGTGCGGCGGCCCGAGGAGGGCCTCAACCCCGACCTCGAGATCGGCAGCTTCCTGACCGAGCGGGGGTTCGCGCACGTCCCCGCCGTGGGCGGGCATCTGGAGTACCGACGGGGCCGGGGGGAGCCCACCACCCTGGCCATCCTCACCGGGTTCGTGCACAACGAGGGCGACGCCTGGATGTACACGCAGGACGCTCTCCGGGCCTTCCTGGAAGGGGTCGCGGCCCGGGCTCCCGAGCTGCCCGACGGTGAGCTCGAGCTGCCCAGTCTCCTCCCCGACGTCTCGCTGACGGAGCTGTCCCGGATGGAGCCGCCGGTGGTGGCGTTCGACACCATCGGCGCCTACCTGGAGTCGGCCCGCCAGCTGGGCAGGCGCACGGCCGAGCTGCACCTGGCCCTGGCCTCCGACCCGGACCACCCGGACTTCGCCCCCGAGCCGTTCTCCCCGCTGTACCTGCGGTCGCTGTATCAGAGCATGCGCACCCAGGCCACCCGGACGTTCCGGACCCTGCGGAGCGTGAGCGCCGACCTGCCGTCGGTGAAGTCGGTGCTGGACCTGGAGTCCGAGATCCTGGAGCGGTTCCGGCGCCTGCTGAACTCCAGGATCAGCGCCAGCCGCATCCGCTGCCACGGCGACTACCACCTGGGCCAGGTGCTGTGGACGGGCAAGGACTTCGTAATCATCGACTTCGAGGGGGAACCCGCCCTGCCCCTGGGGGAGCGGCGCATCAAGCGGTCCGCGTTGACCGACGTGGCCGGGATGCTGCGGTCGTTCCACTACGCCGCGTTCATCGCACTGGGCCGGGAGCCGGTGGGGGTGGGAGAGCGCCCCACGGCGCTCGAGCCGTGGGTGCAGTTCTGGTACCGGTGGGTGTCGGCGACCTTCCTGCGGTCCTACCTGGATGCCGCCGGGTCGGCGCCGTTCCTGCCCCAGGACGGCGCCCAGCTCGAGCTGCTCCTGGACACGCTGATGCTGGCCAAGGCCGTGTACGAGCTGCGGTACGAGGCCAACAACCGCCCCGAGTGGATCCACATCCCGATCCGGGGAACGCTCGACCTGCTGCGATCCGGCCGTTGAGCTCCCGGGCCTCCTCGCTGCGGGACCTCCGCCGGCTGGCCCAGGCCTGCGGCCTCCAGGTCTCCTTCACCGACACGGAGAAGCGCCGGCGGCGGGCCTCGGCCGACGGCCTGCGCGGGACCCTGGCCGCCATGGGAGTCGCCGCCGGCACCGCTGCCGAGGTCGAGGAGTCCCTGCGGGCGCGGGCCGCGGCGCGGTGGGCCCGGCCCCTGGAGCCGGTCACGGTAGCCTGGCAGGGAGAGCCGGCGGTCGCGGAGGTCCGGCTTCCGGCGGCCTCGGCGGGCCGGGGGGTGCGAGCTCGGATCGAGCTGGAGGACGGAGGGACGGTTCCGGTACGGACGGACCCGGGGGCGGCCGTCCGCGCAGGAGACGACGGGTTCGCAGTGGTGGACCTGGCACTTCCGCCACTGCCGCTCGGGTACCACCGGCTGTCCCTGGAGCGGCCCCCCTCCGACGCCACCTCGCTGGTGGTCTCGGCCCCCATGCGGTGCCCGACCCCCGACGTCCGGCTGTGGGGGGTGTTCCTGCCCCTGTACGCGCTGCGGACCAGGAGGAGCTGGGGGACCGGGGACTTCACGGACCTGGCCTCCCTGCTGGCGTGGACGGAGGACCTGGGCGGCAGCACCGTGGGCACACTGCCGCTGCTGGCGTCGTTCCTGGATCAGGACGACCCGTTCGAGCCGAGCCCCTACTCTCCCGCCAGCCGGCTGTTCTGGAACGAGCTGTACCTGGACGTCGAACGGATCCCCGAGCTGGAGCGCTCGCCCGAGGCCCGGGCCTTGGTCGAGAGCCCCGAGTACCGCCGGAAGATCAGCCGGGCCCGCTCGCTCGAGCTTGTGGACTACCGGCTGGTGGCCAGCCTGAAACGCGGGGTGCTGGAGCTGCTGGCGCACCGGTTTTTCGCGGAGGTATCGGGACAGCGCACCAAGGAATTCGCGGCATTCCTGGACTCCGGACAGGACGTCGTCGAATACGCCTCGTTTCGGGAGATGGGAGAGCACTTCCGCCGGCCCTGGCAGGAATGGCCGTCCCCCTATCGCGACCGGAAGTCCTCCCTGTTCAGCGAAGCTGACCCGGCCCGATATCACGTGTACGTCCAGTTCCTGGCCCACGAGCAGCTCGCGGAGCTGGCCACGGCCAACCGTGGTCCCGGCTCCGGCCTGTACCTGGACATGCCGCTCGGGGTGCACCCGGCCGGCTACGACACGTGGCGAGAGCGCGACGCGTTCGCCCAGAACGCCTCCGGCGGCGCTCCGCCCGACTCGTTCTTCATGGGCGGGCAGAACTGGGGCTTCCCGCCACTGCACCCCGAGCGGATCCGCGAGCAGGAGTACCGCTACCCCATCGCCGCCATCCGGCACCTCCTGCGGCTGGCCGGCGTGCTCCGCCTTGACCACGTGATGGGGCTGCACCGGCTGTACTGGGTCCCCTACGGCCTGGACGCCACCCAGGGCGTGTACGTGCGCTACCGGGCCGAGGAGATGTACGCCATCCTCACCCTGGAGGCCGCGCGGGCCAGCGCGCTGGTGGTGGGCGAGGACCTCGGCACCGTGCCGCCGGGCGTCCGCGCCGCGATGTCCCGCCACGGCGTGCACCGAACCCACGTGCTCCAGCTGGAGGCCATCGACCCGGAGGACGTGCTGCCCCGCCCGCCTAGGGGCTCCGTGGCGTCGCTGAACACCCACGACATGTGGCCGTTCTCCTCGTTCTGGACGGGGGCGGACATCGACGAGGGAGAGGCCCTGGGGTTCCCGAAGGACGCCGCCCGGCGGGCTCGGCAGGACCGGGCCGAGATCCGCTCGGCCATGCTGGCCGCGCTCCGCGACGGCGGGTTCCTGCGACGGGTTCGCGGCGTCGGCACCGAGGATGCGCTCCACGCCTGCCTGTCCTTCCTGGCCTCGAGCCCGGCCCGGCTGATGGTGGCGAACCTGGAGGACCTGTGGGGCGAGGGCCGCCCGCACAACCACCCGGGAACGTGGCGGGAGCGGCCCAACTGGCGGCGCAAGGCCGCCCTCGATTTCGAGGCGTTTGGCACGCTTCCCGCCGTGGTGGGTACGCTGACGGAGATGGACCGACTCCGCCGAAGGCGAGGACGCCGATGAGCCAGCGCGTGGCCAACGGGGTCAGGCACCAGACGCTCCTGACCGACCAGGACGTGTACCTGTTCAACGAGGGCACGCACGGCCGGCTCCAGGACAAGCTCGGCGCGCACCACGTGGCCACGGCGGACGTGACCGGCACGCACTTCGCGGTGTGGGCCCCCAACGCGGAATGTTCGGTGGTGGGCGAGTTCAACGGCTGGGACCCCGGCTCGCATCCCCTCCGGCCGGTGGGGTCGTCCGGGATCTGGGCCGGGGTCGTCCCCGGGGTGGGAGCGGGCTCCCTGTACAAGTTCCACGTGGTCCGCCGCGACGGCGGGTACCGCGTGAACAAGAGCGACCCGTTCGGCCTGTTCTTCGAGACGCCGCCCCGCACCGCGTCGATCGTGTGGGACCTGTCGTACGAATGGGGCGACGGGGACTGGATGGCCGGGCGCCACGAGCGGAACGCGCTGGGCGCCCCCACGTCCATCTACGAGGTCCACGTGGGGTCGTGGATGCGCGACCCGGCCGATCCCGGACGCTTCCTCGGCTACCGGGAGCTCGCCCCCCGCCTGGTCGACTACGTGTCGAGGATGGGGTTCACCCACGTCGAGCTGCTGCCGGTCATGGAGCACCCGTTCTACGGGTCGTGGGGATACCAGTGCACCGGGTACTTCGCGCCCAGCAGCCGGTTCGGCACGCCCCAGGACTTCATGTGGATGGTCGACACGCTGCACCAGGCCGGGATCGGGGTGATCCTGGACTGGGTCCCCTCGCACTTCCCCACCGACGAGTTCGCGCTGGGCTACTTCGACGGCACCCACCTGTACGAGCACGAAGACCCGCGCAAGGGCTTCCACCCCGACTGGAACAGCTACATCTTCAACTACGGCCGGAACGAGGTCCGCTCGTTCCTGCTGTCGAGCGCGCTGCACTGGCTGAGCACGTACCACGCGGACGGCCTGCGCGTGGATGCCGTGGCCTCGATGCTGTACCTCGACTACTCGCGCAAGGCCGGCGAGTGGATCCCCAACCAGTTCGGAGGCCGGGAGAACCTCGAGGCCATCTCGTTGCTGCGGACCATGAACGAGCATGTGTACCGGGACCACCCCGACACCCAGACCATGGCCGAGGAATCGACGTCGTGGCCCATGGTCTCGCGGCCGGTGTACGTGGGCGGGCTGGGGTTCGGGATGAAGTGGGACATGGGGTGGATGCACGACACGCTGGACTACCTGGCCAAGGACCCCGTGCACCGGCGGTTCCACCACAACCGGCTGACCTTCCGCCAGCTCTACGCGTTCTCGGAGAACTTCGTGCTGCCCCTGTCGCACGACGAGGTGGTGCACGGGAAGGGCTCGCTGATCGGGAAGATGCCCGGGGACGAGTGGCAGCGCTTCGCCAACCTCCGGCTTCTCCTGGGCTACCAGTACGCCCAGCCCGGCAAGAAACTGGTGTTCATGGGGGGCGAGTTCGGCCAGTACGCCGAGTGGGGTCACGACCGCAGCCTGGACTGGCACCTCCTGGAACGCGGGCCGCACGCCGGGCTCCAGCGGTGGGTCCGCGACCTCAACGCCCGGCACCGGGACGAGCCCGCCCTGCACGAGCTGGACACCGACCCCGCCGGGTTCCAGTGGGTGGACGCCAACGACAGCGAGCACAGCGTGATCTCGTTCCTGCGTCTGGACCGGTCGGGCGGCGCCGTCCTGGTGGTGTGCAACTTCACCCCCATCCCCCGCCAGGGCTACCGGGTCGGGGTGCCGTACGGGGGGTTCTGGCGGGAGATCCTGAACAGCGACGCGGGCGAGTTCGGCGGCAGCGGGTGGGGGAACTACGGCGCCGCCCAGGCCGAGCCGTGGTCGGAGCACGGACGGCCCTTCTCCGTCTCGCTTACGCTTCCACCGCTCGGTTGCGTCTTTCTCAAGGGAGAGGGAAGCCAATAGCCACGTTCGACGTGCCGGGGGCCGCGGCGAACCCCGACGGCAGCGCGCGCTTCCTGGTGTGGGCCCCCCGGGCCGAGTCCGTCGAGGTCGTCCTGGGCGGCGACCCGGAGCGAGCCACGGCGCTGGAGCGGGGCGAGCACGGGTACTTCGCCGGCACGGTGCAGGAGGCGCCCCCCGGCACCCGGTACCGGTTCCGCCTGAACGGGGACCCCGACCGCGTGCTGCCCGACCCGGCATCCCGGTTCCAGCCGGAGGGCGTCCACGGCCCCTCGGAGGTGGTCGGTCCGGCCGAGGACGGGTGGGACGCCTTCGAGTGGCAGGGCCTGCCGTTCGAGGAGTACGTGGTGTACGAGCTGCACGTCGGCACGTTCACCGAGCAGGGGACGTTGGACGCCGCCTCCATGTACCTGGACGGGCTGGTGGACCTGGGCGTCACCGCGGTCGAGGTCATGCCGATCGCCCAGTTCGCCGGGACCCGGAACTGGGGCTACGACGGCGTCTTCCCCTACGCCGTCCAGGACAGCTATGGCGGCCCCCAGGCCTTCCGCCGGTTCGTGGCGGAATGCCACCGCCGGGGCCTCGCGGTGGTGCTTGACGTGGTCTCCAACCACGTGGGCCCGGAGGGGAACATCCTGGGGGAGTTCGGGCCGTACTTCTCGGACCGCTACCGCCAGGCCTGGGGCCGGTCCATCAACTTCGACGGGGCGGGCTCTGACGAGGTCCGGCGGTTCTTCCTGGGGAGCGCGCTGTCCTGGCTGGAGGAGTTCCACGTCGACGCCCTGCGCCTGGACGCCATCCACGCCATCCTGGACCTCTCGGCCCGGCCGTTCCTCCAGGAGCTGGCCGAGGCCGTCGACGAGCTGTCCGGCCGGGTGGGGCGCCCGCTGTACCTGGTGGCGGAGAGCGACCTGAACGACGCCCGGTTCGTCACCCCGGTCGACCAGGGCGGCATCGGATTGCACGCCCAGTGGAACGACGACTTCCACCACGCCCTGCACACGCTGCTCACGGACGAGCGGGGCGGCTACTACCTGGACTTCGGGACGGTCGGGCACCTGGCCCGGGCCTTCACCGACGGCTACGTGTACCAGGGGGAGTACTCGGTGTTCCGGGACAGCCGGCACGGGAACTCCTCCGCGGCCGTCCCGGCCGCACGGCTGGTGGTGTTCGCCCAGAACCACGACCAGGTGGGGAACCGGATCCGGGGGGACCGGCTGTCCACGCTCGGCTCGCTGGAGGCCCAGAAGCTCGCCTCCGGCGTGGTCGCGCTGTCACCGTTCGTGCCCCTGCTGTTCATGGGGCAGGAGTACGGCGAGACCGCGCCGTTCCCCTACTTCGTGAGCCTGTCCGACCCCAAGCTGGTGCGGGCGGTCCGCCGGGGCCGGGCCACCGAGTCCCGGTCCTTCGGCTGGGCGGACGAGGCCCCCGACCCACAGGACGAGGCTACCTTCGCCTCGGCGCGCCTCCAGCGAGCCCTCCGCGAGGAGGAACCGCACCGGACGCTGCTGGAGTTTCACCGCGCGCTGCTGGCCCTCCGGCGGGGCCATCCCGCCCTGGCCCACCTGTCCAAGCAGGACATGGCGGTGTCGGCCGACGAGGAGGCCCGGGTCCTGGTGGTCAGGCGGCGCAGCGGCACCAACGAGGTCCTGGCCGTGTTCCACTTCGGCGACGGGTCCAGGGTCGCGGTGGCCGGGCTGGAAGGGCGGTGGCAGAAGCTGATGGACTCGGCCGACCAGCGGTGGGGCGGACCCGGCTCCCAGACGCCCGACGAGTTGGGCGAGGACGAGCGCCTTCAGCTGGGACCCACCTCGTTCGTCCTGTACGGCCGGACGGGCGAATAGCCACGGTGCGCTGAGCGTGCGGGTCTGGCCGGGAACCCCCTATCCGCTCGGCGCCACCTGGGACGGCGAGGGCGTGAACTTCTCGATCTTCTCCGAGCACGCCACCGGCGTGGAGCTGTGCCTGTTCGACGCGCACGGCGACGCCCGGATCGCCAACCGAATCCCCCTGCGGGAGCGGACCGACCTCATCTGGCACGCGTACCTGCCGGACGTCCGGCCGGGGCAGCTGTACGGCCACAGGGTGGACGGGCCGTACGAGCCCGAGCACGGCTACCGGTTCAACCCCAACAAGCTGCTGATCGACCCCTACGCCAGGGCAATCAGCGGCACCATCCAGTGGGACGACTCGCTGTACGGCTACACCATCGGGCACGAGGACGACGACCAGTCCTGCGACCCCCGCGACAGCGCCGGCCGCATGCCGAAGTGCGTGGTCATCGACGAGGCGTTCGTGTGGGGCGACGACCGTCCGCCCCGGACCCCCTGGAACCGAACGGTCATCTACGAGACGCACGTGCGGGGCATGACCATCCGCCACCCGGGCGTGCAGAAGCGGGTCCGGGGCACGTTCCTGGGGATGGCCTCCGACCCCATCATCGACCACCTGCGGGCCCTGGGGGTCACCGCCGTCGAGCTGATGCCGGTCCACCAGTTCGTGGCGGACCGGCGGCTGGTGGAGATGGGCCTCACCAACTACTGGGGGTACAACTCGATCGCCTTCCTGGCCCCCCACTCCGGGTATGCCACCGCGGGGCTCGGGCAACAGGTCCACGAGTTCAAGTCGATGGTCAAGACCCTGCACCGCGCGGGCATCGAGGTGATCATCGATGTGGTCTACAACCACACCGGCGAGGGGAACCACCTGGGGCCCACGCTGTCGCTGCGGGGCATCGACAACCAGGCCTACTACCGGCTGAACCCGGAAACCCCCCGCCACTACATGGACTTCACGGGCACCGGCAACAGCCTGAACATGCTCCATCCCCGGACCATCCAGCTGATCATGGACAGCCTCCGGTACTGGATCACCGACATGCACGTGGACGGGTTCCGGTTCGACCTGGCCCCGGTGCTGGCCCGGGAGCTGTACGAGGTGAACCGGCTGGGGACGTTCTTCGACATCATCCAGCAGGACCCCATCATCTCCCAGGTCAAGCTGATCGCCGAGCCCTGGGACGTCGGTCCGGGCGGCTACCAGGTGGGGAACTTCCCGGTGGGGTGGGCGGAGTGGAACGGGAAGTACCGCGACTGCGTGCGCAAGTTCTGGCGGGGCGACCCCGGGCAGGTCCCGGAGCTGGCGTCGCGGCTGTCCGGCTCCAGCGACCTGTACGCGGCCAGCGGCCGGCGGACCTACGGCGCCATCAACTTCGTCACGGCACACGACGGGTTCACCCTCCATGACCTGGTGTCCCACGACCACAAGCACAACGAGGCCAACGGCGAGGACAACCGCGACGGGGCCGACGACAACTACAGCCGGAACTGGGGAGCGGAGGGCCCCACCGAGTCCGCCCCCGTCCTGCGGGTGCGCGAGCGCATGAAGCGGAACTTCATCGCCACCCTGGTCTTCTCCCAGGGCGTGCGGATGCTCCTGGGCGGCGACGAGATCGGGCGGACCCAGCAGGGGAACAACAACGCCTACTGCCAGGACAACGAGATCAGCTGGTTCGACTGGGACTCCTCCGCCATCGACCGGGACCTGCTCCAGTTCACCCGTGAGGCGCTGTCGATCTTCCGGTCCAACCCGGTGCTCCGGCGGCGGTCGTTCTTCACCGGCGGGCCCATGTCGGGCGGGGTCAAGGACCTCACGTGGGTACGTCCGGACGGGAACGAGATGACCGACGCGGACTGGGGCGACCCGGAGAGCCGCATCCTGGGCATGCTCATCCACGGCCGGGCCACCGACGAGGTGGACGAGCGGGGCCGGCCCATCTTCGGCGACACGCTGCTCCTGCTGATGAACGGGGGGAGCCGGTCCAAGGCGTTCACCCTCCCCCGGATCGAGCGAGCCGGCCTGTGGGACGAGGTCCTGAACACGGCCCGGCCCGGCAGCCACCCCCTCCGGCGCCCGGCGGTGACCCTCCAGGCGCACTCCGTGATCCTGCTCCGGTACCGCGAGATCGCCTGATGGTGCGTCGGTAGTGCCGGCGAAGCCGTCCGCGACCTACCGGCTCCAGCTCCAGTCCGGGTTCGGGTTCTCGGAGGCGCGGGAGCTGGTCGGGTACCTCCACGGCCTCGGCATCTCGCACCTGTACCTGTCGCCGGTGCTGTCGGCCCGGCCGGGGAGCACCCACGGCTACGACGTGGTCGATCCCACCCGGCTGAACCCGGAGCTGGGGACGCCGGAGGAGTTCGACGCCCTGTGCGACGAGCTGCGCCGGCGGGGCATGGGCGTGGTGCTGGACATCGTGCCCAACCACATGGCCGCCGCCCAGGAGAACCCATGGTGGGTGGACATGCTCCGCCACGGCCCGTCCTCACGGTTCGCCCGGGTCTTCGACATCGACTGGAGCGCCCAGGACGGGAAGGTCCTCCTGCCCATCCTGGGCCGGCCGTTCGGGGAAGCCCTGGAACGGGGGGAGCTTCGCCTGGACGCGGTCGAGGGCGACGTCGTGCTGCGCTACTTCGAGCACACCCTGCCCGTGTCGCCGGAATCGGTCCGGGGGCACTTCGGCGCGGGGCCCGACCTGGACGACGTGTACTGGCACAACGGCGTGCCTGGGGAGCCGGCCAGCTTCGACCGCCTCCAGGCGCTGCTGGACGAGCAGCACTACCGCCTGGCCCACTGGCGGGTGGCGGCCCGGGACATCAGCTACCGGCGGTTCTTCGACATCACCGCCCTCATCTCGGTGCGGGTGGAGGACCCGGAGGTGTTCGAGCTCACCCATGCCTTCCTCCTCCGGCTGGTCCGGGACGGGCGGGTGGACGGGCTGCGGATCGACCACGTGGACGGCCTGCTCGACCCTACGCAGTACCTGCAGCGGCTCCGCTCGGGGGTGGGCGAGGACGCGTTCCTGGTGGTCGAGAAGATCCTGGGGCCTGGCGAGGACCTGGTGCGGGCGTGGCCGGTGCATGGGACCACCGGGTACGAGTTCGCCGAGGCGGCCGGGGGGCTGTTCGTGGACGCCGACGGCGTGCGCCGGTTCGAACGGGTGGCCGCCGGCACGGCGGGATGGGAGGGACCGTTCCCGGAGGTGGTGGCGGCCCGCAAGACGATGGTGCTGCGGTCGCTGTTCTCCGGCGAGGTCACCGCGCTGGTCCGCGAGCTGCACGCGCTGGCCAGAGCGGACCGGTACGCGCGGGACCTCTCCGTGGGTGAGCTGGCCACCGCGCTGTCGGTGGTGACCGCGCGCCTCCACGTGTACCGGACCTACACCGCGGGCCGGGAGGTGCGGCCGGAGGACCGACGACGCATCGAACGCGCGGTGCGGGAGGCGCGGGAGCGGCTTCCGGCGTCGGCCCACCCCGCGCTTGCGTTCCTCCGGCGTGTGCTGCTGCTCGAGCTCGCCCCGACTGCCGCTGCCGGTGTGGTGGAGGGGTGGATGCGCTTCGTCCAACGGTGGCAGCGCCTGACCGGGCCGGTCACGGCGAAGGGGGTCGAGGACACGGCCATGTACGTGTTCCCGGGGCTGCTGTCACGGAGCGAGGTGGGGGGCCACCTGGAGGAGCCCGCCGTCCCGGTGCCGGAGTTCCACCGGCGCATGCGGGCCCGGCGGCGGGGATGGCCGGACGGCCTGTCCGCAACGTCAACCCACGACTCCAAGCGGAGCGAGGACGTCCGGGCCCGGATCTCGGTCCTCTCGGAGATCCCGGAGGAGTTCGGTCGCCGGGTGGCCCGGTGGCGGCGGTGGAACACCGTCCACGTCCGGACGGTGGCGGGCCGCCCGGTTCCCGACGGGGCCGAGGACTGGCACCTGTACCAGGTCCTGGTGGGCGCGTGGCCCCTGGACCGGCTCCAGGAAGGGCGTCTCGTCCGTCGGGTCCAGGACTACGAGGTGAAGGCGGCCCGGGAGGCCAAGGTCCACACCACATGGCTGGACCCCGATCCCGCCCACGAACGCGCCCTCCGCGGCTTCGTCCGAGACGTCATGGCCCCGTCGAACGAACCGTTCCGGCGCGACCTGATGCGGTTCGTGGAGCGGGTGGCCCTTCCCGGCGCCGTGAACTCGCTGGCCCAGGTCGTGCTGAAGGCCACCGCGCCTGGAGTGCCCGACCTGTACCAGGGCACGGAGCTGTGGTCCCCACACCTGGTCGACCCGGACAACCGCGGGACGGTCGACTTCGCGCTGCGCCGGCACCTGGTCGATGCCCTCGCCGACGCCGACCCGGCGGAGCTGGCGGAAGCCTGGCGCGACGGCCGGCTCAAGCTGTGGGTGACCCGGGCGGCCCTGCGGTTCCGGGCCGAGCACCCCGAGCTGTTCGCCCGGGGAAGCTACCTGCCGCTGGAGGTCTCCGGCCCCCGGCGCGACCACGTGGTCGCCTTCGCCCGCCGCCACGGTGGCGAATGGGCCATCATGGTGGTCCCCCGCCTGGTGTCCGGGATGAACTCCCGGGGGCGCCTGCCGGTGGGCCGCCCATGGAGGGAGACCGTCGCGGAGCTCCCCGGACGAGCCCCCGCCCGGTTCCGCGACGTCCTCACCGGGGAAGTTGTCGAGGCCCGCGGCGGCTCGCTGAGCTTGGACACCGTGCTCCGAACCCTGCCCGTCGCCGTCCTGGCCGCTCGGGGCTGACCCTTCCCCGCCACCGTCGCCTGGGGCAAAATCCGACCGGACCGGGAGGGTCATGCAGGCCGAGGCGGGTCGGGACGGCGGACGCTACCAGCGCAAGCTGCTCGGGCTGCTGTCGGTGGCCACGTTCTTCGACGGCTACGACTCCTTCGTGCTGGCCCTGGTCCTGCCGCTGATCCTGGGCGACCTGGGCGGATCGGAGACGCAGGCGGGACTGGTCCGCGGCATCGTCGGCATCGGCCAGGTGCTGGGGTTCCTCCTGGCGGCCCAGGCCGACCGCATCGGCCGGCGGCGGCTGCTGCTGATCACGGTGGTCGGGTACACGGCCGGGACCATCCTCACCGCGGCGTCGCCCAACCTGGCCTGGTTGACGGCGGCGCAGTTCGTGGCGGAGACGTTCCTGGCCGCGGAGTGGGCGGTGGCCATCACCATCGTGGTGGAGGAGTTCTCGGTGGACCGCCGGGGGCGGGCCCTCGGCATCGTCACCTCCATGAACACCCTGGGCGGCATCTTCGTGGGCGTGCTGGCGTTCCTGGGGCTCCAGGACGCGCCGACCTCGTGGCGGACCTTCTACCTGGTGGGCATCGTGCCGCTGGTGGTGATCGCGATCGCGCGGCGCGGGCTGCGCGAGACCGAACGGTACGCGGCGGTTCGGCGAAGCGAGGCCGGTCAGCGCCTGGACCACACCAGCCTGCGCGAGCCGTGGCGGCCCGAGTACCGGTACAACCTCCTGGCGGTCGGCCTGATGCACTTCTTCCGGTTCGCCGCGGTGTCCTCGGCCGTGTTCTGGTTCCCCTTCTACGCGCAGCAGGAGGTCGGGCTGTCGCTGTCGCTGACCGGGCTGTACATCGCCGCGGCGGGGATCGTGGGCGCGGTCGGGTTCCTGTCGGCCGGGCGGCTGATGGAGCGATGGGGGCGCCGGCCCGTGTTCATCGGGTACGGGGCGGGGACCGTCGCCTGCGGCCTGGTGGTGTTCCAGGTCCACTCGGGCGCCGTGATGCTGCCCTTCCTGTGCCTGGCCATCTTCTTCGGGCTGGGATCGGGCGCCATCACGTCGGCGTTCTCCACGGAGTTCTTCCCGACCTACGTGCGGAGCCGTGCCGCCGCGTGGTGCCGGAACTGGTTCGAGATCCCGGGCGGGATCGTGGGCCCGGTGGTGGTCGGCGTGCTGGGCGACCACGTCAGCGGCCCGGTCGGATCGGTCGGCGACGCCATGAGCCTGCTGCTGGTGGCCACCATGATCCCCGTGCTGGTGATCGCGTTCCGGTATCTGGGGGAGACCCGGAACGTGGACCTCACCGCCATGGACCGCGCCGCGGCGGAACGCGTCCCGTGAAACGGCTTGCTGCCGCCGCCGCGGTGGTGGTGGCGCTGCTGCCCGCGTGCGGCGGGACCGACCGCCCCGAAGGTGTGGTGGAGCGCTGGCTGATCTCGCTGAACCAGGGAGCCGCCGGTCGCCCCGGCCGCTACGCGCCGGCCCAGGTCTCCGATCAGATCCTCCCCGGATGGAGCGAGTGTGACCCCGGCGCCCTGGACCTCACCGAAGTGGGTAGGGGGGCCCCAGCAAACCCCAGAAGAAGCGCGTTCATCACCCGGAGCTGGACCGAGAGGGTCCCCTACCGCGTCGTCTACGCATCGAACATCGACAGCCTGTGCGGGCACACGGTGCCGTCCAGGGGACTTCTCCGGGGCATCGCCTACCTCAACGACACCTCGGGCCAGTGGCGCGTGCTCGTCGTCGGGACCCAGCCTCCCGGAAACACGGGGCTCCGCGTCCCCAGCCAGGGTGGCAAGCGCGTGGGCGGTGCCACGCTCGGCGAGTGGCTGGCCGGCGTGGGCGTCGGCGTGGCCCTGGCCCTGCTCGTGGTCGCCCTGATGCGCCTGGCCCCGAAGCCGGCGCCCCTTCCCCGGAGGAACGAGTAGGCCGGGCCCGGGCAGCCGTACCACGCGAGCCGATCCGCCCCGACGGCGACGCAGGACCTATGCGATCACGAAGGCGGCGGTGACCGATCGTGCGGCGCTCATGGTGACGGAACACGTGGCGGTGGTGCCTGCGCAGTCACCGGTCCATTTCCTGAAACGGTAGCCAGCGGCCGGCGTGGCCGTGAGGGTCACGATGGTGTTGGCGGAGTAGGTTTCCGCGCAATCGGCGCCGCACGAAATCCCTTTGGGCGAGCTCGTCACGCGTCCCAACCCCGTCTTGGTGACCGTCAGCGAGAAGCCCCCGGCCTGGGCGAACGTGGCCGTGACAGCCCTGGTCCCCGTCATCGTGATCGTACACGACCCCGTCGCGTTGGTGCAGGCACCCGACCATCCGACGAAGGTCGAGCCGGTCGCCGCCCTGGCCGTGAGGGTCACCACGGTGTTGGAGGCGTAGGTCTCGGCGCAATCGGTGCCGCAGGAGATGCCGGTTGGAACGGAGCGCACGCTGCCCTTGCCGGCCCCGGCCCGTGACACCGTGAGCGCGAACGGACCGCTGACCGTTCCTGGCTGGGCCCCCCAGTCCGGCTGCTGCTTGTTCTTGCCGTCGAAGGTGAGCTGCGTCGGGGTCGGCGGGGTGGCGGATGGCGACAGCCGAGAGGTCGCACCGGGAGGCGGAACCGGCAGCGAGTAGAACTCGTAGGCGCCGGAGGCGGAGCTGCGGAAGATGGTCTGCGTGCCGTCCGGCGACCAGCTCGGCTGGTCCTCGTAGCCGGTGGGGGTCTGGGTCACGTTGCGAAGGTCCGTTGGATCGTCGGCGTTGACGACCCAGATGTCGAAAAAGCCCGTCCGGACGCTGGTGAACGCGATCAGGCTGGAGTTCGGGGACCACTGCGGGCTCACGTCCCCGAACGCGTCGCAGTTGAAGCTGTCGTCGAACGTCAGGCGCGTCAGGTTGTCGCCGAACCCGTCCCCGTTCACGTCCTGCGAGTCCATCACGAACAGGTCGCACGAGTCCGTGTTGGCTCCCCGGCCCGTGGACAGGAACGCGATCCGCTTCCCGTCGGGCGACCACGTGACCTGCGAATTCTCGACCAGGTAGCCGTCCGCGTCGGGCACGTCCGAGGTGAGCCGCGTCGCGTCCGGCAGGGGACCGACTTCCCCGGCGGCGTCCATCACGTAGATGGAGTACCCCCAGTCGTTCGTCCCGTCGGCGTTCGGCCGGGAGGAGATGAACGCGATCCTCGTCCCGTCGGGCGACCAAGCGGGCTGAAAATCCCCGTAGCAGTCGATCGCGGAGGCGCAGGGCTCGCTCAGGACGGTCCAGTCACTGGTGGCTGGGTCCGCGTCCATGACCTGGATCCGCGGTCCGAAGGAGGTGCCCCAGCCGTCGTAGACGATCTTCGTCCCGTCGGGGGACCAGTCAGGGTCGTCGTTGTACCGACCGTCGGTGGTCAGCTGGACCGGCGGGACGAAGGGGTTCGCCGGATCGATCGTGTAGATGTCGTAGTTGAGGTTCGCGTCCCACGCCGAGTAGGCGATGAGGCCATTCGGAGCGGTGGCAGCTTCCGCCCTGCCCGCGAGGGCGGCCACGGTCGCCGCGACCAGGACGGCCACCGTGAGCACTCCGGCGGCCCGACGAGCGGCGAAAGGATACGAACGCATGGCTCTCACTCCCCCCGTAAAGGTGCGCGGCACCGCGAAAAGCGCTGGATCGTCCGCCCGAGGGCCGACCCACGCCGCCATCCTTCGCTCACCGTATGGAGCAAGAAGCCAGGCGTCGACGACCGAAGGTCCCCCTCCGGAGGGGTCGAAGGTCCTCCCGGTCGAACTGCCGAGGCAGGAGCGAGCGTCCGTCTGACGCTAGAGTCAGCTCGATGGAATCCCGGCCCGCGCGTTCTCGTGCAGTGCTCATCACCGGCTGCTCGTCCGGGATCGGCCGGGCCACGGCCGAGCGGTTCGCCCGAAGCGGTTGGACCGTCTACGCGTCCGCCCGGAACCTCGATTCGATCCGGGACCTCGAGCCCACCGGCTGCCGGATCCTCGCGCTCGACGTGACCTCCGAGCCGTCCATGCGGGAGGCGGTTCTGGCGGTGGAGGCGGCCGAGGGCGCCGTGGGCGTGCTGGTGAACAACGCCGGGTTCGGGCTACACGGCGCGGCGGAGGAGGCTGACCTGGACGAGGTCCGCCGGCAGTTCGAGACGAACTTCTTCGGGCTGGCCCGGCTGACCCAGCTGGTGCTGCCGGGGATGCGGCGCCAGGGCTGGGGCAAACTGGTGAACGTCAGCTCGATGGGTGGACGGGTGACCTTTCCGGGCGGGGCCTTCTACCACGCGTCGAAGCACGCGGTGGAGGCGTTCAGCGACGTCCTCCGGTTCGAGGTCCGCCCGTTCGGTGTGGACGTGATCGTGATCGAGCCGGGCCTGGTGCGGTCCCGGTTCGGCGACACCGCGCTCGGCACGATCGCGGAAGCGACGCCCGACCAGGCCGAGGCCGGTCCCTACGACTCGTTCAACGCCAGCCTGGCCGCCACCATCCTCGGCGCCTACTCCGGTCCCATGTCCCGGTTCTCGGTCAGCGCCGAACGGGTGGCCCGCACCATCGAGCGGGCGGCCGCGGCGAAACGCAGTCGCACCCGCTACGTCGTTCCGGTCCCCATCCGGAGCTTCCTGGCCCTGCGCAAGGTCCTCCCCGACCGCGTGTACGACGCGATGCTGCGGACGAACTACCGGCCACCGTCGCCCACCTGAGCCCTGGTCTCAGGCTGGTGGCGCCGAGCGTGGGATGAGCATCCGCTCCGCGAACACCACGCCGGCCAGGACACCCGCCAGCACGCCGGCCACGGCCAGGACGGGTATGGCATCCGCGGCCACCAGCAGGCCGAGCAGCACCGCCGCCGCGCCCAGCTTCAGCGACACGCCCCCCCGGTGCGGCCCACCCACCGTCACCGTCCGCGTGCCCACGAGGGCCAGCAGATAGAGCACGGCGCCCCCCACCAGCGCGGCGGCGGCGCCGGTTTTCAGGTGGCCGTGCCCCGCGTGGTCGATCGACAGCCGGACGCCCGCGCTCATGGCGGCGAGCCCCATCAACAGCGGGATGTGGGCGTAGGAGTACACGACCACGTCCATGGTGGAGCCCCGCAGCACCACGCCTTCCTGCCGGTCGAAGTACAGCCACCACACCGCCGCCACGGCGACGAACCCCAGGACCGCCGCGCCGACGGAGGCCAGCCGCCAGCGCGTCCCCGCCGTCCCCACCCCCACGGCCACGACGGACTCGCCCAGCACGATCAGCGTGAACAGCGCCCACCGTTCGGGGAGGTGGCTCGCGCTGGTCCGGATGCGGCGGTGGATCCGGGTGGTCAGCGGCGGAAGGCTCAGCTCGAGGACCTGCGCCACCACCCACACGATGTACCGGGAGGGCGTCGGGAGGGCCAGCGAGGCCAGCCACATGGCCGCACCCACCGCGTAGCCGGTGCCGTAGAACCGGATCAGCGGGCGAGCGTCGGGGACCGCGCGCCCCGCCCGGAGGTACAGCACCAGCATGAACGACCGCAGGCACACGTAAGCCACGGCGAACTGCGCACTGTCCCGTCCGCGGGCCACGTCCCCGATCAGCACCGCCATCGCGGCGATGGCCAGCATGGCCGCGAAGTACGCCGCCCGGAACAGCAGGTCGTCGGTGTCGAAGCGGTCGGCGTAGGCCATGTATCCCTGCCACGCCACGTACACGGGGAAGAACAGCGCCGCGAACCGGAGGAATCCGTCCACGGAATGGTCGGCCACCAGCTGGCGGGACAGCTCGGTGATGGCGACCACGAACACCAGGTCGAAGAACAGCTCCAGCCACGACGCGTGCCTCGGTTCGGCCTCGTCGGCCGCCGTGCGCAGCCGCGGCGGGACGAACCAGCGCTCGCGATCTCCGCCCGCCACGTCAGCTCTCATCCAGGAACTTCACGTACCGGCCGATCTCGTCGAACCCCAGCGTGCGGTACCAGGCCATGGGCCAGTCGTCGGCATCGGCCACCAGGAAGACGAGATCGCAGCCCTCCGCCCGGGCCTCCTGCACGGCGCGCGTCACGACCGCGCTGGCGTGCCCGCGGTTGCGGTGCTCGTCGAGCGTCCCCACGTCCTCGACCTGCCCCGTTCGCCGGTCGGAGTACAGGTCAGCGAAGCTGACGACGTCCCCGCCCGCCCGAACGGCCAGGAAGCGGGCGCGGACCGGGTCGCGGATCCTCCGCTTCGCTTCCAGGAGCTGCTCCACCACCTCGGGCGTGGCCCAGGGCTGGCCGGCCATCTGCGCGCGCCGGGCCGGACGGAGCGCCGCCTCGTCCAGCTCCTCCACCGCGGAGGTGTCGACGGCACGCTGGGGCGGCCGCCGGTGGGCCATGACGACGCCCCGGTGGACCTTCCAGTTCATGCGCTCGAGGCCCGGCGCCAGCCGCTGGCCGGTCGGCTCGTGGCGAACCATGATCGAGTGGCGGTCCAGCCGCCTCGCCTCGAAAGAGACGTCCTCGTACGAGACCTCCGCCGGCAGCTCGCCCACCAGGAGGTAGTTCGAGTCGTAGCGGAGCGGGATCTCGTCGTCGAACACGGCCGTCCCGAGCGTCGCCGGCTCCATCCGGGTGCCGCCCATGTCCGCCAGCGCGACGAACTCGAATGCCCGGCGGAGGTCTCCCCCATCTCCCACGATCAGCCCCCGGTCACCGGGACCTTCCGGCCTTGCTGCCCCCCACCCCGAGGCGCACAGTGCCGAGAGAGGCTCGTCGCTGGGCTACCGTAGGATCCTCCCGCGGACGAAGACCCTCTTCGGCAGCACGTGCGACCCTGGCCCCCGGATGTGACCGCTCACGTCCCCGACAGGCTGAAATGCATGTAGTCCTTGTCGCCGCTCCAGGTGCCGCCCCACATCCAGCCGATCGCGGCGAACGCCCGGACCACGGCGTTGCCGGGGTGGATCATGCCGCGCAGATGTTGCGACCGGTCCCGGTATCGCCGCGAGGCGACCTCGCGGATGAAGCCATCCGAGGCCTCATACGGGTTCTGGAGTGGGTTGACGTCGATGGCCAGCCCGAAGGCGTGCTGGGACCAGCTCGCCAGCGGCCCGTGCGCGGTGAGGGCCGGGCGGCAGTTGAACCCCACGGTGAAGTCCCGGCGGTCGGTCGGCGGCGTGTCCACGCCGTGGAACGGGATGGCCAGGTGGATCCGTTCGATCGGGAACCGAGCCTGGAACAGGCGGCGGAACACGGTCACCACGTCGCCGGCCACCGTGGCGTTGACCACCATGGGCCCCTGGTGGACGTGGCCGTCGAAGCCCCAGTACCGCAGCGTCAGAAGCCGGAGGTCCCGCAGCGGCACCGGGCACCCTGGGTGCCACGTCCGCCCTCGCATCGATCCCGCCAGGCCCGGCCGGATCGGCGAAATCGTTCCCAGGAACCGCGCCGGTAGTGGACGTCGGGTCGGAGCGGACGAGGGGCTCGGGGTCCCCACCGCACCCGGCGGCGGACTCGCCCCCCCGGCCGCGACAGCGGCGGCCGGAGCGGTCGCGCCGGCGGCCGGTCTTCCGACATCCGAGCGGGCGCAAGCCGCCAGCAGGACCAGCGACACCAGCAGGACCAGCGCCACCGCCGTGATCCCGGCCCGCCGGCGCACGCCAAGCCCCCGATCGCCGGACCTAATGCGGCGCGTGGTGGTACACGCCGAACGCGTTCCCGGCGGGGTCACGAAACGCTCCCGTCTCCATGTGGTCGTCCACGGCCACAGGCCCGTAGACCCGCGACCCACCCAACTCCTCCGCTCGGGCCAGGGTCGCTTCCACGTCGGCCACGCTCGCGTACACGGTCGCCCACCGCGCCTCCTCCCCCGAGCCCAGGCCGCCCTGGATCCCCCGGCCGGCGCCGGTGTCCACCAGCCGGTAGCCGGGAGGGCCGGACTCGTTCACCGTCCACCCGAACAGCTCGGCGTAGAAGCGCTGGGTCCGCTCGGGGTCCGAACCCAGGACCTCGAACCAGTCGACCGGCGCGCCATCGCCGGCGGAGGGGCCCGGCGGCGTGGTCTCCGTGGGCTCGGCGCTCTGGACCAACCCGACCAGCAGGCCGTCGGGGTCGGCGAACATGGCCCAGGTCACGTACCCGAGCGACATGATCGGGACGACGGTCTTCCCGCCCAGCGATCCGGCCCGGTCCAGCATGGCCTGGAGGTCGTCGGCCTCCACGTAGAACGCGGACCATGGCTCGCCGGTCCGGCTCTTCCCGATCCCACCGTTGATGCCACCCCCGCTCCGCGTGTCCACGAGCGTGTAGTTCCCGGTGGGGCTGGCCTGGAGCCCCCACCCGAACAGCTCACCGTAGAACGCCCTCAACGGCCGGTCGTCCGCCGCCCCCACCTCGAAGTGCACTACCGCGTTTCCCATGCCGTCGCTCCTTCGTCCTCGGACCGGCTCGCGGATGATTCAACCCCGTCGGGAGCCCCGAGTTCCAGAGCCTGGACGCGAACGGGCCCCGGCTCACCTCGCCGGGGCCCGGGGTCTCGCTGGACGCCGAAGGTGCTAGCTCTCCGGCGTGTACACCTCGAACCACAGGAACAGGTTCGTGTTGATGTCCTTCGAGGCCTCGCCCGCGTGCTGGACCTGGCGCAGCGTGGTCAGGCTCTGGCCTGCCACGAGCGTGTTCCATCCGTCCTGGCTGGTGACGAACACGACCTTCACCGGCCACCACACCGAGTTCAGCTCCTCGTCGTCGTCGATCAGAACGCTGTGGGCAGGGAACGTCGCGGTGGGCGAGCCACCGACCCCGGACAGATCGATGGTGTCGGGATAGTCGATGCACATGCCGGCCTGGGGACAGTGCAGGGTGGACGGGTCCGGGGTGAAGCCCTTCGGGATCAGCACCCACACCGGGGCCCCGACGTCACCGCTCGGCGGGTCGACCCGAGCCTGGCTGCCGGCCTCGCAGTCGGACGAGGCCGCAGAGGACGGGGGTTCCTGGCAGAAGAAGTCGTGGGAGTACTGGAACTCCACGGTGCTGCCCTGGAACCAGCCGTCGGTGATCCCGATGTTGATGCACCCGGGACCACCCAGGCCGCACTCCGCGTCGGCCCTCGAACCGGCGTGGTGCCCCATGGCCAGGGCCGTGCCGAGGGTGGTGGCGAACACCACCACCGCGCCCACCAGGGCCAGGCCCGCGATCCGATAGGGACGGGATGCTCGTCTTTCCATGGTGCCTCCTGTCGGGCGCTGGGAACGACGGACAGAAGGGGGCGTCCAGACGTACTACGGGCCTGACGGCGCAGGAGATGTCGCCGGGTGGGAGGAAATCTCGCGGAGGGCTTGAACCGGGGGCCGCATGGACGTGTCATGACATCGAACATGTGGGATCCGTTCCGGCCGTCCGTCCTCCGTTCCCGGCGCCCCCCGCGCATCCGCCGGGCCGTGGGGATCGCAGTCGTCGTGGTCATCGTGGGGGGAGGCGCCACGGCGGCCGCCATCCTCATCCCGTCGATCGTGGGATCGGCCAAGCACGCCGGCACGCCGAGGTCGACGCCGACGCCGTCGTCCGGTCCCGGGTGCGCCACCGCCCGGGCCGCCGCCCGCTCCGCCGGCACGTCGCGGCTCGGGGTCCTGGCCTGGATCGAGGAGGGGGCGCTGCACACCTTCGACCTCGATGCCTGCCACAGCCGGACCCTGGTGGCCGAGGACGCGGCCGGGCCGGTTCGGTTCAGCCACGACGGACGGTGGGTCGCGTTCGGCGACGGAAGCGTCGTGGGGACGAACGGAGGCGCGGTCGTGCACCCGGTGGGGAAGGCCGCCGTCTGGCAGTGGTCACCCACCGATGACGTGCTGGCGGCCGTGACCGGCGGGGGCGGTGTGGAGATCGGTGGGCCCTCCGAACCGGGGCGCTCGCTGCTGCCGGACGGATCCGGCGTGGGGCACCTGGCCTTCAGCCCGGACGGCATGCATCTGGCCGTGGACGTGGGCGACCACGTCGACGTGGTCGAGGTGCCCGGCGGGACCGCGCGTACCGTCTACCGGACCTCCTCTGGCACCCACGCCTCCCCGGAGGTCGCCGGATGGTCGCCCGACGGTCGGTGGGTCCTGTTCTGGGCCCACCTGAAAGGACCCGCCGGACCGCTGGACGTGGTGCCGGCCGGCGGAGGCAACTGGCAGAACGTCTTCAACCCGGTGCTTCCGTACGCGGACTTCATGACGTGGTGCGGGCGTGATCTCGCCTTCGCCGGCGGGAGCAGGGGGCAGCCCAGCAAGGGGGACCAGATCCTGGTGTCCGGTCCACCCGACTGGCGCTTCCACAACCTGTCTGCCGACTTCATCCGGAGCTGGATCTGGCCGGCCTGCTCCCCCTCGGGGGCGTGGATCGCGGCGACGGCCACGCCGAACCGGGCGGAGACCCCGCCCGGCTACGGGGTCCGTTCGCTGTGGCTGCTCTCCACCGGCGGCAAGGACCGCCGCCGGCTCACGGATGTGACGGACGCGGCGTTCGAGGCGTCACGGTGGTCCTCGGACGGCCGGTTCCTGATGGTGGTCCGCCGCGGGCTGCAGCAGTCCTCGGCGGGGCAAATGCTCCTGATCCCGATCGACCCCCGCACCGGCAAGCCCAGGAAGATCGTGGGCCCGGTGGCGGAACTGGGAAAGGGCTCCGGGCCACCGGGCCATCCCGACTGGTCGGCGGTCACCGACTGGTACCGGCCGGCCTGAGCCGGGCCGCCGCGCCGGACGGATCTAGCTGGCCTTGCGGATGGCCTGGATGAGGTCCCACTTCCCCATGCGGGACCGGCCCGCGATGTTCTTCCGCTTGGCCACCTCGTAGAGGTCCTGGCGGGTCCGGTCCTCGAGGTTGTGGCCGGGCGTGCCGCCCCGGGCCCTGGACTTCGCGGCCTGCCTGCCCAGGTCGCTGCGCACGGCCCTGGGCAGCTTGGTGATGGTGCGCTTCGATCGCGCAGCCGAGATCGCCTTCTTCACGTTGCGCTTGGCGGCCCGGATCTGCTTCTGCGTCGCCATGGCTCACCTCCCAGGTTCGACGCCCTTCTTGATGAGTCTCCCCAGTTTCCTCCCCGCGCAATCGGGCCGGGAGGGACGCGGTGCGTGCGGTCCGGCGCCGGCTGGCGGGCTGAACTCGGACTTGACAAGAGACACCGAGTCCGTCAGAGTGCTTATTGGAGACCGCTGGGGCCCTCGGGTTCCGGCGGTTTCCGCTTTTCCGGCCGCACACCGGTTCCGGTGGCCGGGCGCGCGACTCACTCCGCGGGGATGTCCTCCAGCATCTCCACCCGCTCCTCCAGCCTGGTCAGCTCGAACACCCGGTGCACCGTGCTGGGTCCCCGGATGAACACCATCCTGCGGCCGGCGGCCCGTCCTCGGGTGTCGGCGTCGACCAGGGCCTGGAGCCCGGAGGAATCCAGAAACGTGAGCTTCCGCAGGTCCAGGTACACGACGGGAGGAGACTCCTGTTCCAGCTTGGCCATCCTCCGGCTCACCCGGCCCACCTCGGCCAGGTCCAGCTCTCCGATCAGGGCCACCACCAGGCCGCCGTCGGCCCGGCGGCGGGCACTCACCCGGAGCCAGCCCACCGCGGCTCCACCGTTCGATGGTCGGCGATCCCCCTCACGTCCCCCCCGGAGAAACGTCTCACCCCGCCCTGCGGCCGTGGGGTGGAATCGAGACAGGCTGTGCTCGGAGTCCCCGCGATCATACAGACACGCGCTCCGCGTTCCCATCCTCAAGTTGCCCCTCCGGGCATCCGACCACACTGGCGATGAGCGACGCGACCAGAACGTGGGCCTACCGGCCTCGCCACAGCGCCCGGATCCGCCGGGGAACCCTGGTGTGGGCGGTGGCCGCCGTGGTCAGGCTGGCGGTGCTGATGGCGCTGCTGCTGGCCGTGCTGGCCGGCTTGACCGCGGGCGTAGGCTACGTGGTGATGCACCACTTGGCGGGACTGCTCACCGGACGGTGAGGGATGATTCCTCACCTTTGTGGCGTTCATACCGGTGTGGAGGGTGTCGCCTCGGGTACATAGGCTCCGTGCCGAAAGGGGCCCGCGCGTGAAGCTGCTCCTGATCGACGACGACGGCCGGCCGGTGGCCGAGGTCGAGGACATCGATCACTACGACCTGTCCACCACTCGAGGCCGGGCCATGCTGGTCGACGACGTGGTCGTGGCCATGGGCCAGGCCGACCGCCGGGTCGTCCTGGAGCTGATCCGGGCCCGCCGGGACGGCGACCGGGACTAGCTCCCCCAACCGCATCCTCATCTACGGCTCCCCTCACCGGCCACCGGTTGCCCCTCCGCGCACCGAGGGATCCGCCGAACCCACCAGAAGAAGCATGGCCCGGGCCCAAAACGGGGAAACGTTTCAGCGCCCGCGATGCCCGCGTGCCTGCGATTCCGAAGGAAGGGGTGAGGAGGGTGGAGAGTTCCGCCGGGACCAAGGTGTCGGAGAAGGAAGGCCAGGACGAGGCGCCGGCCACGGGTGACGGCCCGCCAGCGCAGGCCACCGAGGAGCAGGTGGTGAGGATCCCGGAGGCGGACCAGGAAGCTCACTCCGCGCCTCCGCGGTCCGAGGAGAAGGCTCCGCCCCCGCCCGCCGCGAAGCAGGAAGCTCCGCCCAAGGAAGCCGCGTCGCACGAGGCCACCACGACGGAGGCCGCCGCGCCAACCACCCGGATCCCCACCGTGCGGAAGGGGGAGCCGGCTCCCAAGCGGCCGCGGTTGTCTCCCTCCCGCCTGGTGATGGGGGCCATGCTCATCCTGGGCGGCATCGCGTGGCTACTCGACGTCACCAACGCAACCAACATCAACTGGGGCGTGCTGCTCTCGCTGGCCCTGGTGGGCGCGGGAGCCGCCCTGGTCCTGCTGGGCCTGCGCGGCGGGATGAACCGGGGGCTGGTGGTCCTCGGGGTCATCCTGGCGGCCATCCTCACCGCAGCCGCCGCGCTCCGCATCGACATCGCGGGCGGCATCGGGAGCCAGACGGTCCATCCGGTCTCGGCCAAGGCCCTGGGGAAGACCTACCGCATGGCCGTGGGCCAGATGACCATCGACCTCCGCCACGTCAGCTTCGGGAACGGCACCCCCAAGGTGCGGGCGACCGTGGGGGTCGGGCAGCTGGTGGTGCTGGTCCCACCGGACGCCAACGTCCGAGTGCACGCACGGGCCGGCGCGGGCATGGTCTCGGCGTTCGCCAAGTCGCAGAGCGGCCTGGACGTCGATCACACCTTCTTCCACGGCAGCGGCCCACCGGCGGTGATCCTGGAGCTGTCGGTCGGTGTCGGCCAGGTCACCGTCCACAAGTGAGCGGGGGTCAGAGCATGAAAGGGAACATGAGCGTCGGCGCGGTCGGGATCGGCATCTTCTTCGTGGTGGCCGGGATCGCCTTCCTGCTGGACCAGCTGGACGTGTGGATCATCCACGCCACGTACCTGCTTCCGGCCCTGCTCATCGGCTTCGGCGTGGCCATGCTGCTGGGCGGCATGCGGTCCTCCGGCACCGGCCAGCCCGGTCCGGCCGGCCGCTGAGGGGGCCGGGGGACCGCCGATCCGGCATTTCCCGGAATCCTCCTATGCTGGGCTGGGCGCCCAGTGACGAGGAGGGGTCCGGATGAAGATCGGCATCGGGCTTCCGAACACCATCGCCGGCACCCCAGGCTCGGTGCTGGTCGAATGGGCCAGGCGCGCCGAGGCGAGAGGGTTCTCGGCCCTGGCCACCATCGACCGCATCGTCTACCCGAGCTACGAGTCGCTGGTGGCGCTCGCCGCCGCCGGCGCGGTGACCGAGCGCATCGAGCTGTTCACCGACATCCTGATCGCGCCAACACGCAACACGATCCTGCTGGCCAAGGAGGCGGCGAGCGTCGACCAGCTCTCGGGCGGCCGCCTGACCCTGGGGCTTGCGGCGGGCAACCGCGCCGACGACTACGAGGCAACGGAGCAGCCGTTCCACAACCGCGGCCGGCGGTTCGACGAGCAGCTCCAGGTCCTTCAGGACGCCTGGAGCGGCAAGCCGGTGGGTGGCGCGAACATGCCCATCGGGCCCCGCCCGGCCCGGCCGGAGGGCATCCCGATCGTCATCGGTGGGTTCTTTCCCGGGTGCATCGACCGGGTCCTGAAGTGGGGCGCGGGGTGGACGGCCGGCGGCGCGCCGCCGGAGCAGACCGGCCCGTTCGGGCAGCAGGTCCGGGAAGGATGGACCGCGGCCCGCAAGGCGGGACAGCCTCGCATCATCAGCCTCTCCTACTTCTCCATGGGCCCAGACGTGGAGACCTCGAAGCGGAGCATCCTCGACTACTACGCGTTCCTGGGCGGGATGGAGAAGGACTTCGCCGAGTTCGTCCCGCGGGGAGCCGACGCCGTTCGCGACATCGTCCGGAGGTTCGAGGAGGCCGGCGTCGACGAGCTCATCTTCGACCCCACCATCCCCGACCCGGCCGAGGTGGACTTGCTGGCCGACGCGGTGCTGTAGCGGGGCATGGGCGAGGTCCTGGTCGGCATCTCCGGGTGGACCGAGCCGACCCTGGTCAAGGATGGGACCTTCTACCCCAAGAAGACGATGAGCGCCGAGGACCGGCTCCGCTTCTACGCGGAGCAGTTCCCCATCGTGGAGGTCGACTCGACCTACTACGCGCCGCCGTCGGAACGGAACGCCGCCCTGTGGATCGAGCGGACGCCGGCGCACTTCACCTTCAACGTCAAGGCCTACGCGCTGCTCACCAACCACCCCACGAGGCCGGACTCGCTGTACCGCGACGTCCGGGACCGGCTGCCGTCCGAGCAGGCCGAGAAGCGCAACGTGTACCGGGAGCAGTTGCCGGCGGAGCTGGTGGACGAGGTGTGGCAGCGGTTCCGCGACGCCCTGATGCCGCTGCACTCCGCGGGGAAGCTGGGGGCCGTGCTGTTCCAGTTCCCCCAGTGGTTCGTGATCGGACGCAAGAACAAGGACTACATCGTGGAGTGCGCCGAGCGGCTGCCCGACTACCGGATCGCCGTGGAATTCCGCCACAAGACCTGGCTGGAGGAACGCAACCGCGAGGAGACGCTGTCGTTCCTGGAGAAGCACCAGCTGCCGTACGTGTGCGTGGACATGCCGCAGGGGTTCGACTCCTCACTGCCGCCGGTGGCCGCGGCCACGTCGTCGGAGCTGGCCGTGGTGCGGTTCCACGGGCGGGACCCGGCGCAGTGGACCAAGAAGAACGTGTCGGCAGCCGAGCGGTTCCGCTACGACTACTCTCGCTCGGAGTTGGAGGAGTGGGTGCCGCGGATCCGTGAGCTCGCCGAGTCGGCCCGGGAGACGCACGTGCTTATGAACAACTGCTACCGGAACTTCGCCGTCAAGAGCGCGCAGCAACTGGCCACGCTGCTGGAATGAGCGCCTTCACCGAGGCCGAGATCGCATACCTGCGCGGCCAGCGCCGCGGCTACCTGGCCACGGTGGGCCCGGACGGACAGCCCCACATCGTCCCGCTGACGTACGTGTTCAACGAGGACCAGGACGCCATCGACATCGGAGGGGTCGGCTTCGGGTCGAGCAAGAAGTGGCGGGATGCCCAGCGCAACCGGAAGGTCACCTTCCTGGTGGAGGACGTGGTGGCCGGTCCGCCCAGGCAGGCCCACGCCATCGAGGTCCGTGGTGATGCGGAGCTCCACCAGACCGGCGGCGAGTCGATCAACCCGCGCTTCCCCAACTTCGCGCCGGAGTTCATCCGCCTTCGCCCGAAGCGCATCGTGAGCTGGGGCCTGGAGGAAGGCGAGGGTTTCAGGCCCAACGCCCGAGACGTTCGGTAGGGTCCCCGGGCGCGAGGGCGCGAGGCCGCGTCGCCGATGGTCGGACTGCCGATGCAACCCGGGCGACCCTTCGTGCGTCGGACGGGTGCGCGCACACTTACGAGGGGCGCCAAGCCGTGGACGAGGTTGACGAGGGGATGCTCCGCGAATTCGTGCAGACCGAGTACCCCGGGCTGGTCGGCGCGGTCGCCCTCCTCTCGGGGAGCCGCGCCGCCGCAGAGGATGCGGTCCAGGAAGCGCTGGCCCGAGCGTGGGAGCGGTCGAACCGGGGGCAGGCCGTCCAGAACCTCGCGGCCTGGGTGACCACGGTGTCGCTGAACCTGGCCCGGAGCGCGCTGCGCCGGCTTCGGGCCGAGCGCCGGGCCCGAACCCGGCTTGCGGGTGGGGCATCTGTCGGCCCCTCCACCGCGGTGACCCCCGACCTGGTGGACCTGGAACGAGCCATTCGCGGCCTCCCCCGGCGCCAGCGGGAGGCCACGGTGCTCCGGTACTACCTCGATCTCGACGTGGTGGAGGTGGCGGAGGTCATGGGTGCCCCCGAGGGCACGGTGAAGAGCCTCCTGCATCGGGCGCGGCGGTCGATGGCGGCGGTTCTTGGCGAACGGGACGCGGAGTCGAAGGAGGCTGCCGGCGATGGCGAACGTCGAGGATAGGCTCCGCGTCGATATCCGCCGGCTCTCGCCGCCCGGTGACGCCGAGGGCGTGGTGGAGCAGGTGCTCCGGAGGGCCACCCGCCGCCGGGCCACGCGGCGCCTCGCCACCGTCGCGCTGGCGCTCGCCGTGGCCGCCGGGACCATCGCCGCCACGTGGGTCCTGGTCAAGGTGTTCCCTCGCAGCGCGAACAGCACGCCCGGGACAAGCCTCTCGCCGTACCCCATCACCCCCCACGCCAACGGCCTGATCGCCTACGCGTCGGGCGGGGCAGGCCTGGCCACGATCACGCCGGGAGGCTCGAACGGCCCGGAGATACCCACGCCGCCCGGGGAGACGTGGCTTCTGGCATGGTCTCCGGACGGGACCGAGATCGCGGTCACGATCTTCCATGGAGAAGGGGAACGAGAGATCTGGGTCATGAACGCAGACGGGTCCGAGCCCCGCCGGATCGCCTCGGCTGACAACGTCAGCCGGGCGTCGTGGTCCCCAGACGGCTCGGCGCTGGCATACGCGGCCGCCCTCGGCTCGGCGTCCAGCATCCACGTCGTGGACGAGGACGGGTCGAACGACCGGGTCCTCTACCGAATCGACCGTCGGGGGCGTGACGTGTTCTCGGCGGAGTTCTCTCCCGACGGCACCCAGATCCTGTTCGATCAGGGCACGGACTCCGGGTTCGGCATCTTCCTCATGGACGCGGACGGGTCCAACGTGCGGCGGCTGACGCAGACCGGACACGACTACGACCCGCACTGGTCACCGGACGGCGCCATGATCGCGTTCACCCGGCAGGGCGTGGGCCCGCAGTCCGACATCTACGTGATGGACGCCGACGGATCGAACGTGCGCCAGCTCACGCACGGTGGACAGGGAGAGACCAACCTGTCCCCCACCTGGGCCCCGGACGGCACCAAGATCGCCTATGAGGCCGGGAAGAACGGTGGCCCGGGCGGCCTGGTGGTGATGGACCCGGACGGAAGCGACCCCGTCACGCTGATCAAGGACGGCGTCCTGGACATCTCGTGGCAGCCGCTCCCGATCAGTTAGGAGCTCCGCACCTTTCGGCCGAGCGGGCGCTGGATCAGCGTGGGTGGGAGGTCGGGCCCGTCCTGTCGATCCGGCGTCCCCTGGTCCAGGGATATTCGCGCCACCGCACGGCCTGGACCCGGGCGGAGCACAGCAGGCGCTCCACCGCTCGGCGATTCAGGACCGCCCCGAAGAAATCTCGGAGGAAACCTCGCTGGGTGTGATCCAGTTCATAGACAGACGAACACGTGTTCGATACCCTTTGGGTCCTGATGAGCACGGCCATGAGCAGGACCGACGACCCCATTCGCGAGATGGACGCCTGGCACTGCCGCATCTCGTTCGGTCAGCGCCAGCTGTTCCGCCTGATCGCGGAGGTGGAACGCCGCATGCTGTAGGAGCACGACGGGGCCCGGGACATGGCCCAATGGCTGTGGATGCGCAACGGGCTGTCCGACTGGAAGGCCCGCCGGTGGATCGCCGCCGCCCACGCCCTGGAGTCGCTGCCCCGGATCGCCCAGGCCTTCTGTTCAGGACAGCTGGGGGTGGACAAGGTGGTGGAGCTGACCCGGTTCGCCACCCCCGAGACCGAAGCCGCGTTGATCGCATGGGCGGAGCGGATGTCCCCGGGACGGATCCGCCACCGGGGGGACGTGGAGACGAAGCGGTCCGCCCATGACGCCGCCGACCCCGAGCGGGCCCGGACCCTGTCCTGGTGGTATCACGACGACGGCAGGCGGTTCGGCCTCGAGGCTGACCTCCCGGCGGCCCAGGGAGCCCTGGTAGCCAGGGCGCTCGAGCGCCTGGCCGATCAGATCCCCTCCATGCCAGGGGAAGAGGATGCATTCTTCATCGATGCCCGGCGGGCCGACGCCCTGGTCGCCCTGGCCTCCTCGCAGCTGGCCTCCGATCCCGACCCGGACCGGGCCACCGTGGTGGTGCACGCCTCCGTGGACACCCTTACCTCCGGGGGGAACGCCGAGGTGGAGGGTGGTGGGGTGGTGCACCCCGCCACGTGGTGGAGGACCCCGCCGGCGACCCGGTGCGCCTCGGGCGGATCCGGCGGGACCCCCCGGCGTGGATGCTCCGCCAGCTGAAGTATCGGGACCGAGAGTGCCGCTTCCCGGGGTGCGGGGCGAGGAGGTTCACCCAGGCCCACCACGTCACCTGGTGGGAGAAAGGAGGCAGAACCGACCTGGACAACCTGGTCCTGATCTGCTTCTTCCATCATCGGCTGGTCCACGAGTACGGGTGGACGATCCAACGGACCACCGACGACGGCGAGGTGGCTTGGTTCCATCCCGATGGGACCAGGTATCGTGCCGGGCCGGCGCCGCCACATCAAAAACGTGACGCGCAAGCTCCGGTGTTGGCCGCCGGGTTCTAGTAGGAGCCCCACACCTTCCAGCCGTCCGGACGCTGGATCAGGTAGAGAGTGAAGTCCAGGCTGGCACTGTCCGTGCCGTCGTCCAGGGTCACGGCATAGCTCCGCGCGGCGACCTCGGGTCCACAACCGGTGGTCACCAGGTCGTCCTCTTGGGCCGACACGGCGTTCTGGACGCTGATGGCGTCCGGAGACCCGGACACGCTCCACGAGGCATGGTAGAAGGCCTCGTCGTCAGCCAGGGATCGCGCGGTCGCCTGGTCGCCGCTCGCGTAGGCCCTGGCGAACTGGAGCGCGACGTCGCCTGCTTCCGTGGCCGCGTCGGCCCCGGGCGGCAGCGAGTCGGCCGTGTCCGGGCACCACTGGAACGCGCCCCCCGGGTGCGAAGGCGACGGCTCGGGTCCGGAACCGGTCAGCTGGAGGTCGACATTGACATTGGGGACGAAGGCTTCAGTCGAGGCCAGCACGTGCCCGTCCAGGGAGATCCGGACCATGAGAACGTCCAGGTGCCCGAGGTAACCAAATCGTGCCGGATCCGGGTTGTGAACGAGCGTGCCGTCCAGGCTCCAGCGAGGACCCCGGGGGCAGGCGAACTGCTCCGCTGCCGCGTCGTAGGTGACGGTGCTGCACCCCTGGTGGTCCGCGGCGACCGCGTAGAACCCCTGCGGCGCGTGAACCAGGTAGAACGGGCGGACGACCCCGTGCGGATTCGGCGGGAGCTCGGCGGAACCGAACCTGAGGACGGAGCCGACAGGATACTGATCCGGCCTCCCCAGGACGTAGAAGTCGACTTGGCTTCCGATGATCGAGCCCTCCCGAAGCGGCAAGAAGGACCACGATCGAAGCGCGGACTGGAGCGCGGACCGGTCGGCCGCCGAGGCATCGGGCCCGATCCACGCGGCGACCCCGTAGTCGTCACCGTTCGCGAGGATCGTCCCGAAGTGCGGAACGGGCTCATTTCCTCCCACGTACCGCCTGATGGGACGGAGGTTCGTCAGGTTCACAGGGAACGAGTTGTCCGGACGCTGCTCGACCGCCACGATCCCAAATACCGGGAACGACTGCCAGATCTGGAGCATCACCCCGTCGGAGGGGAACGAGCGGAGGAAGCCGAGGAACGAGTCCGCTCCGTTGGCGCCCGCATCGATGCCGGGGACCGGAAAGTTGGCCAGGCGGGCCCCGGTCTCGGTCGTCCGGCCCCGGTCCCCGAAGCTGACGAAGTGCCACCGCGCCGGGTAGCGGATCCTCCAGGCGGCCGTCCCCTCCCGGAACACCGTGCTCCCGATGAACACTCGCGGCGACGTCCCTCGGAACGCCACGGCGGCGCCGGCGATCCCGGCGATCGCGATGAGCACCGCAACCGCTCCGGCCTCGATGCGATGCCACCGACGGCGAGCCACCCGACGCCGGGACAGCAACTCGAACGCGTCCGGCCGGGGCGTGATCCGCTCCGCGGCCCGGTCCAACACGTTCTTGAGATCACTCATCGGTTCGCTCCAGTTCGACTCGCAGCGCCGCCCGAGCCTGGGAGGCCAGCACCCTGGCGGTGACCCCCTTCACCCCCAGGAGGCGGCCGGCCTCCTCGGAGCCGTAGCCGAGCAGCTCGGTCAGGACCAGCGCGGCCCGCTGGCGCGGCGTCAGGGTGGCCAGGGCCCGAGCGACCAGGTCACGCTCGTCGGCGGCAGCGAACGCGTCGCGGCCGGGCCCCAGGCCGACCACCCGCCGGGCCGCCAGGACCGCCCGGCGGTACCGGCTGCGGAAGGCGTTCATGGCCGTCCGGTACAGGTAGCCGGTGGGGTCCTCGAGCCGCCCCACCCGCTCCCACCGCTCCCACACCTTCAGGAACGCCTCCTGCATCAGCTCCTCCGCCTCGTCCTCGTTGCCGGTCACCAGGAACAGGGCCCGGAGCAGCCGCGCGTGCTCGTCGCGGAAGAACTCTTCGAAGCTCCGCGACGTCGTGTCGGCGGATCGCTCCGTCACCCCGGTCCCCGCCTCCCTCATTCGCCCCATGAACGCGCCGCCCGACCCCATCGTTTAGGGCTCCGATCGGAATCTCAGCCCGTGGGGGTACCCTGACTGAACAGAAGCTCCGGGAGGGCGCGGGTGTTCGGCAGGTCCTGGAAGATCGCGACGGTCGGCGGCATCGCCATCCGCGTCGACGCATCCTGGGCGTTCATCGCGCTGTTCATCACGTACTCGTTCTGGTACCGGTTCGACACCCAGGCGCCGTATCAGCATCTCGGTCGCGGCGCGATGCTCGGGCTGGCGGTTTTCGCGGCCGCCCTGTTCTTCGGGTCGGTGCTGGCCCACGAGCTCGCCCACGCCGGGACGGCTAGGGCCCGGGGCATCCCCGTCTCGGGCATCACCCTGTGGCTGTTCGGCGGTGCCACCAGCGCCCGGATCGAGGACAAGGGACCACTGGACGAGTTCCTGGTCACCGCGGCCGGACCGGCCACCAGCTTCGCCCTGGCCGCCCTGTTCTGGGGCCTGTCCAAGAAGGGGAGCGTGATCTCGCCCTCGGTAGCCGGTGCCCTCGGGGACCTGGGATTCATCAACTTCGTCCTGGGTGTGTTCAACCTGGTGCCGGGGTTCCCCCTCGACGGCGGGCGGCTGCTCCGCTCCGTCGTGTGGCGGATCACGGGAAACCTGGACCGGGCCACGGGAGTGGCCGGCTGGACGGGGTCGGTGGTTGCTGTTGGGCTCATCGCCACGGGTCTGCTACAGGCGGCGCGGCAGGACTTCGGGGGCGGGCTGTGGTTCGCGTTCATCGGCTGGTTCCTGCTCCAGGCGGCCCAGGCCTCGCTCCGGCAACGCCGGGTGCGGCGGGTGCTCGCGGCGGGCACCGCGGCCGAGGCCATGAGCTCGCCGCCGCAGGCCATCCCGGCCGGGATGGCCCTCTCCGAGGCGCTGTTCACGTATCTCTCGGGCCACGAGGACGAGTCGTTCCCGGTGGTCGAGGACGGGCGGGTGGTGGGGATGCTGTCGTTCGCCTCGGCCCGGCGGATCGGCCGGCGGGACCCCATGCGTCCCGCCCGGGACGCCGCGATCCCGCTGGGCGACGCCACCGCCGTCGACTGGACCGACCGGCTCGATCGAGTGGCCGAGGTGGTCGGCGGCGGCGAGTCCGTCATCGTGCTCCGAGGCGGCGAACTGGTGGGGGCGATCACCCCGAGCGACCTGGGCCGGTGGCTGCGAACCGCGGTTGGCCCGAGCGTCGACCAGCCATCCGACCGCGCCGCGGGTTGGGCCCGGAGGATCTTCGGCCGCTAGACGGGCGGGCGGGGGCGGGGCTACGCGGCCCTGCGCTCCTCTCCCCCGGCGGGGACCTCGGCACCGCGACGGAGCCGTTCCATGCGGTACGCGTTCATGCCCAGTCCGGTCAGGATGCCCAGCAGCGTGGCCGCGATCCCGAATCCCGAACCGGAGACCCCGGCTCCGATGGCGTGGTCGATCGAGAACGCGCCCGGTCCGGCGAAGGCGAGCGCCGCGGCCACCGCGACCAGGGTCAGGGGGAACTCGAACCCGCCGTCGCTGTTCCACAGGCCCTTCTCCGCGTGGACGGCCAGGATGGCGACCGTCATCACGCCGATGATCATGGCCGATCCCAGTGGCGTGAGGAATCCCAGCAGGAGGAGGACGCCACCGGCCGTCTCGGTCACGCCGGCCAGCCCGGCCATGGGCGGCCCGGGCCGCAGCCCGATCGACGCATAGAAGCCCCCGAAGCCCCGGAGCCCGTAGCCGCCGAACCACCCGAAGAGCTTCTGGGTCCCGTGGCCCACGAAGAGGGCACCGACCACGAGCCGGAGGATGAGCAGAGCGATGTTCATGCCGCTTTCGTCTCCTTGCCTCCCCGGTCAGGCCCGCGCGGACACGCCGAGCCCCCCGGGGAACCGGGTGGATCGACCGTTTGATCCACGTTTGTCTACCCGGGGCGGCCCGACCGAAACCGGCCGGCCAGGGCCGGGGGCGGCTCCCCGGCTTCGGCTCCGCGGCCTCGGCTTCGCGGCCTCGGCTACGCGGCCTTCAGGTGCAGGTCGTAGCAGTCGCTGTACGCGCCCGGATTGGCTCCGCCGTTGCCGGCCACCTTGCTCCCGTCCTCCACGAACGGCAGCACCGAGAGCGTGCCCTTCTTCGCGTCGATGACCACCCGGCCGAACCCGTACGGGTTGATCCCCGCGCACAGGTTCTTGTTCACGAACACCAGGAACGAGCGGACCAGGCCCTCCGGGCAGCCGCTGGTGCATCCGGCCTGTCCCAGGAACGCGTTGATCTCGGCGGCGAAGGTGTCCGTGGCCACCGGGCCCACGGTGTACTCGCACATGCCCTGGACGCCCGAGCACGCCGGAGGGTCGCTGGGGCTCCCCGGGGTGTCGGTGTTGTCGTCGACGGTGTGGGCCAGGAACGCGTGGATGTCGGTGGCCAGCCACACCACGTTGTCGACGTTGTTGTCGTCGACGAAGTCGATGATCTGCTGGCGCTCCCAGCGGTACCCCTCCCACCGGTCGTACGGCAGCGCGTAGAACTGCTGGATGGGGTCCTCCGTGAACACGATCTTCCAGGTGGCGTCGCTGGCCTTGAGGTCCTTCTCGAACCGGGCCCGCTGCGCGGCGCCCAGCATGGTGCGCCCGGTGGCGTTGAGGTCAGCCGTGCACAGCGCCGGGACCGGCTGGTCCAGCCCGCTGCCGGGGAACTGGGCCGCGAACGAGTCCCGGACGTCCTGCGACAGCGTGGGAACGAGGTCGATCTGGCCCGTCACGGAGTTCGTGCAGTCGAGCGTCCCGTCGCTGTCTGTGTCCATCCTGTTGGCCTCGATGGTCCGGAACGAGCGCTCGTCCAGGATGAAGATCTGGACCTGGCTGCCCCACCGAAACGTACGGTAGAACCCGAGCTTCTTGCTCGGCGCGGCCATTCCGTCGTACTCCTCGAAGGCTTGGCGGCCCGTGGCGAGGAGCTTCGGGGGGACCGTCTGCGAGTCGAAGTCGTTGCGGACCTCGTGGTCGTCCCACTGCGTGTAGAAGGGCACCGCCGCGCGGAGGTTGCGGAGGGACGGGAAGGACAGGTTCCGCCGGTAGTTCGCCCGATACTGCTTGAGGGTGCTGTCGGGCTTCTTCAGGCAGGACGAGTCGGAGTAGATGGTATCGCCGAGGTTCACGTAGAAGGACCCCGGGTCCTTCAGGGCCGTGGCGAAGGACTGGAAGCCCTGCTCGCCGGAGCAGGTCACGGAGGGGTCACCGGGCTTCGGCGTCCCATCCTGGTCGCCGCTGAACGTGAAGGTCAGAGTGGCGTCGGACCCCGGCTTCGGCGCGGTCCGGAAGTGGCCCACCCGGCTGGTCCCGCCGGCGCCGGCGAACCGGTAGTAGTAGGTCGTGTTGGGCTTGAGCTTGGTGACGTCCGCCAGCACGGTCCCGTCGTGGGCCGCCGGCACGTTCACCGAGCGCGAATGGTCGCCGTTCGAGAACGACTTGCTGGTGCTCCAGGTCAGGGTGACCTTGGACGCGGTGGTCTCGGTCCACAGGTGGACCGAGGTGGACGTCACGTCGTTGGCGCCCACCCCGAACGGGAACTGCTTGGGCTCCCCGGGGACACGGGGAGCATTCGGCCGGTGGGTCGGCGCGGGCCGCCCCGCCACGCCGGGCGTCGCCAGTGACATCACCAGTGCGGCGGCGGCCAGGGACACCAGCAAACGTCGCATGCCATCTCCTCTCGAGCAGGCACGGGAGCGGCGGGAGCGACCGTTGGGCCGCAGCCCCCCCGAGGCGCCGGATGGGGTCGATTCTCGTCCCCGGGGGCCCCCGGTGTCCAGGGCCGAGGGCCGTGTCACCCCCGGGCGCTAGCATCACGTTCGTGCCACACGAGCCCCAACGCCCGTTCGAGCCGGATCCGGCCCAGGACCAGGTCCTTGCCCACCGGACCGGGCCGCTGCTGGCGACCGGCCCGCCCGGCTCCGGCAAGACCGCCGTGCTCCGCGAGCGGTTCGCTCGGCTCGTCGAGGCCGGCGCCGACCCCGAACGGGTGGTCCTGGTGGTGGGGTCGGCCCGGGCGCGGGGCGAAGCGCGGACCGCGCTGTTCGACCGGCTCCGAGCCTCCCTTCCCACCCTCCGGGTCACCACGGTCCACGGGCTCGCGTACGACGTGGTGTCGCGGCGGTACGAGGCGCTAGGCTACGCGGCACCGCCGACCGTCCTGTCCGCGCCCGACCACTTCGCCAAGGTCCAGGAGTTGCTGGAAGGCGAGGACCGGTCCGCCTGGCCGGCCTACGGGTCCATGCTGGGGCTGCGGGGGTTCGCCGACCAGGTTCGGCAGTTCCTGCTCCGGGCCCAGGAAGCCCTGCTCCCCCCGGAGCAGGTCGCGAAGCGGGCGGAGGCCTCCGGCCTCACCGGCTGGGTGGAGCTGGCGTCCTTCTACCGTCGCTACCTCGAGGTCCTGGACGCCGGGAATGCCGTGGACTTCGCGGGGCTCGTGGAGCAGGCGGCGGCCGCCGTGGAGGGACGCCCACCGCTGTACGAGCACGTCCTGGTGGACGACTACCAGGACGCGACATTCGCGGCCGAGGCGCTCCTCCTGGGGCTGGCTCCGGACAGCCTGGTGGTGGCCGGCGACCCCGACGGGCACGTGTTCTCGTTCCAGGGGACCACGGACGTCCCGCTGCGGGAGTTCACCCGGCGGGTCCCCGCCGCGGACCACGTGTCGCTGGAAACCCGGCACCGCGGCTCCGAGCTGCGCCTGGACGCGTGGAGGGCCCCGCACGTCTCCGAGGAGTACGGCGCGGTCGTCCGCGAGCTCCGCCGGATCCACGTGGAGGACGGCGTGCCGTGGGGCCGGCTGGCGGTGGTGGTCCGCCGTCGGGGAAGCCACCTGGGTGGCCTGCTCCGAGCCCTCGACGACGGCGGGATCCCGCGCTTCGTCCCCGAGCGCGGCGTGTCCCTGCTGGCGGAGCCGGCCACGTATCCGTTCGTCCTGGCCCTCCGGTGGATCGCCCGGCCGGACCAGCGCGACGCCCTGGTGGAACCGGTCCTGACCTCCGAGCTGGCCCGGCTGGCCCCCGCCGAGGCCCGGGGGCTCGTTCGGGCCACCCGCGGGGCGGGACACCCCGCCGGACGAGCCCTGGAGCAGGCCGGAACGCTCGCTCCCGAGCACGCCGGGGTGGTGCAGACCCTCCGCGAGGTGCTGGCGGAGTCCGAGGTGAAGGGCCGCGGGTCGGTCCTGGACGCCTTCGGGGTGCTGTGGCGGAGGCTCCCCTTCGCTCGCCGGCTGGTCGCACGGGCCGACGACGACCCGGAGGCCCGGCGGGACCTCGACTCGGTAGTGGCCTTCGCCGACGCCGTGGCCGCGGCCGGCCAGTCCGCCGACCCCACCGTGGAGGCGTTCCTCGAGCTGATCGAGGCGGGCGATGAGGGCCCGGGGCACGGAGCGGCGGGGCCCAGGGAGCCCGACGCCGTGTGCGTGCTCACGGCCCACGGCTCCGTGGGCCGGGAGTTCGACACGGTGGTCGTGGTCGGGGCGCTGGAGGGGAACTTCCCCAGCCTGTCCCGACCCGAGCCCATGTTCGACCTCGCCACGCTGGAACGGAAGGTCCCCCAGTCCGAGCGGAACCGGTTGCGCCTGGCGGACGAGCGCCGGCTGTTCCGGATGGTGGTGGGGCGAGCGGCCCGGCGGGTCCTGTTCACGGCCAGCACCGCTCAGAAGGACCCGGAGCTGACGGCCAGGTCGCGGTTCGTGGACGAGCTGGGGGTCCCGTGGAAGCCCGCCGGGGCAGGCCCGTTCGACGATCCGCTCACCCCGGCGGAAGCCGCGGCCGCGTGGCGGCGGACGCTGGCCGATCCCGGGCTTCCCCGCACCGAGCGCCTGGCCGCGCTGGAGGGGCTCCTGGCGCTGGGCGCGGACCCGTCCAGGTGGTGGTTCCAGCGGGAGTGGACGGACACGGGCAGGCCGCTGCACGAACAGGTCCGTGTCTCGTTCTCCCGCCTGGACACGCTGGAGAACTGCGAGCTGCAGTACGTGCTGTCCGAGGAGCTGGGGCTGGGGCCGCCGTCCGGCTACCACGCCTGGGTGGGCCACCTCACCCACAAGCTGATCGAGGACTATGAGCAGGGCCACATCCCACCCGCGCTGGAAGCGCTCACCGAGGAGGCCGATCGCCGGTGGCGGCCCCAGGAGTTCCCCTCCTTCGCCGTCTCAGAGGCGTTCCGGCGGCTGGTGACGGGGACCATGCTGCCCAACTGGTTCCGGGAGTACGAGCGGCACCCGTCGCTGGCCCGAGAGGTTCGCTTCGAGTTCGAGTTCGACGGGGCCACCGTCACCGGATACATCGACCGAATCGGCGAGATCACCGCCGGCGGGAACAGGATCACGGACTACAAGACCGGGAAGGCCGAGAACGCGAGGAAGGCCGAGGAGAACCTCCAGCTCGGGATCTACTACCTGGCCGTGGACGAGGCACCCGAGCTCGCCCCCTATCGACCCATCCGGGCGGTGCAGCTGGCGTTCCTCCGGGGCAAGTGGAACGAGCACGACCGGGTGGCCAAGCTCGAATGGATGCCCTCCTCCGACCACGTGGCCGGCTACAGGGACGGCATGCGGGAGCGCCTGGGCGGCCTAATCGGGCGGATCCGGACGCTCATGGAGACCGAGGTGTACCGGCCCGACCCCGCCGCGAACTGCCGGTTCTGCGATTTCAAGACCCTGTGTCCCCTGTGGCCGGAGGGGTCGCCCCTGTTCCCGCAGGTGGAAGGGGGTTCACCTCGATGACCCATGGCGGCTCCGGCCCGGCCCCGGCCGTTCCCTCGGAGATCGTGGCGGCCATGGGCGCCGACCCCACCGAGGAGCAGTGGCGGGCCATCTCCATGCCCCTCGAGCCGTACGTGGTGGTGGCGGGTGCCGGCTCGGGCAAGACCTCGGTCATGGCCGCGCGGATCGTGTACCTGGCTCTGGTGGCCCTGGGGCGCATCGACGGCCGGCCGCAGGGCACCGGCGTGCTCCCCGGAAACGCACTGTGCCTGACCTTCACCAACAAGGCCACCGAGCACCTGATGCTCCGGGTCCGGCGGTCCCTCGCCCACCTCGACCTCCCGGAGGGCGAGGAACCCGAGATCCTGAACTACCACGGGTTCGCCGCCCAGATCGTGGAGCGGCACGGCCTGACGGTGGGGATCGAGCCGGGCCAGCGGGTCCTGTCCCCGGCCCAGCGGTCCGAGCTGTGCGCCCGGGTCCTGGACCGGATGACCTTCGACCACATGGCCGCGGAGTGGCAACCCAGCGTGGTCGGCAAGATCCTGGAGCTGGCCGACCAGGCCGCCGACCACTGCGTCGACCTGGAGCGGCTGATCGAGTTCAACCACAGCCGGCTGGAGCAGCTGTCCGCCTACCGGACCGACAAGGCCTACCTGGCGGCCCAGGAGCGGATCGAGCTGGCCCGGGCCGCCCAGGTGTTCCACCAGCTCAAGCGCGACCTCGGCGTGATCGACTTCGGCGACCAGATCGCCCTGGCCCTCCGGGTGGTGGAGGAGCGTCCCGAGGTGGCCCGGGAGTACCGCTCCCGGTTCGCCACCGCGATCCTCGACGAGTACCAGGACACCAACGTGGCCCAGGCCAGGCTGATCGCCGGGCTGTTCGGGGACGGGTTCCCGGTCACGGCGGTGGGCGACCCCGACCAGAACATCTACGCGTGGCGGGGGGCCAGCCTGTTCAACCTGCTGCAGTTCCAGCGGCAGTTCCCCCGGGCCGACGGGTCGCCGCCGGCGAAGCTCCCGCTCTACACGAATTTCCGCTCGGGGGCCCGGATCCTGACGGCGGCCGACCGGATCATCGGCCCCCTCCCGCCCGAGCAACGTCCGGACCCGGACAAGCGCCTGGTGGCCTGGGAGCCGAACGGCCTCGGGCACATCGAGGTCGTGCGCCACCGCGACGAGTGGGAGGAGGCCCGGTGGATCGCCGCGCGGGTGGCCGCGTTGCACGAGGGCGGGGAACGGTGGTCCAGCGTGGCGGTGCTGTGCCGGAGCAGCCGGCTGTTCTTCGCGCTGCAGCAGTCGTTCGGCGAACGGAGCATCCCGGTCGAGGTGGCCGGGCTGACGGGACTGTTGAAGCTGCCGGAGGTGGTGGAGGTGCTGGCCTACGCCCGGGCGGTGGCCGATCCGAACGCCAGCGTGAGCCTGGCCCGGATCCTGCTGGGGCCGCGATACCGGGTGGGGTTCAAGGACCTGGCCCGGGTGGCCGCGTGGGCCAAGGAGCGCAACTACCTGGTGCGGGGAACCGAGGAGGGCGAGGCCATGCCGTTCCTGTTCACGGAGGCACTGGACCACCTCGACGAGACCTCCGGGCTGTCAGAGGAGGGCCTGGCCCGCCTGGAGGAGTTCCGGGGGGAGCTGGCCGACCTCCGGCAGGAGGCCCGCCGCCCGGTCGGCGAGTTCCTGGCGGAGGTCATCCGGCGCACCGGCATCCAGGCCGAGCTGGACGCCAGCCCCGACGCCGACGTGGCTACGGCCAGGCGCCGGAACCTGGCCGCGTTCCTGGACGAGGTGCACGCCTTCTCGCCGGTGGAGGGCGAGCTGACCCTGCGGGCCTTCCTCGACTACGTGGACGCGGTCGACGCCAGCGATCGCCCGGAGTGGTCGCCGGTGCAGCCCACCGACGCCGACTCCGTGAAGGTCATGACCATCCACCAGGCCAAGGGGCTCGAGTTCGACAACGTGTTCGTCCCCGGGCTGGCAGGCGAGCTCTTCCCCAGCAACCGGATCCAGCAGAACCCGGCGGAGCGCGGGAAGTCGCTCGACTTCGAGCTGCGGGGGGACGCCGACATCCTGCCGCGGTTCGACGGCGTGCTGGCCCGCTTCCGGGACGCGCTGAAGCAGCAGGAGCTCATCGAGGAACGGCGGACGTGCTACGTGGCGCTGACCCGGGCTCGAGAGCGCCTGTTCGTAACCGGCGCCCACTGGTACGGCGAGACCCAGAAGCCCAAGCGCGCCAGCGACTTCTTCGAGGAGCTGGCGGAGTGGGGAGACGAGAGCGCAGAGGCGACGGTGGACCGAGGGCCGGACAGCGAGGAGGAGAACCCGCTGATCGGGTACCGGGAGCGCTTCGTCCGGGACTGGCCGGGGAGCGCGCTGCCGTCGGGGGAGGATGAGGCGTTCCCCGACGGGTGGCGGGCCGCCGCCGTGCGCGCGGCGGAGCGAGTGACGGTACCGGACGAGCTCGCCGCGGGCCTGACGGGGGCGGAGCGGGAAGCGTGGCGCGGAGCGGCGGACGCGAACCGGACACTGGCCCGGCACCTCCTGGAGCGGGATCGCTCGCCTGCGGCTGCCCCCTGGGTCCCACCCAGCGTCTCCGTCGGCGGCGTGATCGACTACGCGCGCTGCCCCAAGCTCTTCTACTGGTCGGCGGTCCGGCCCCTTCCCCGGTTCAGCGGCCCCGCCGCCCGGATCGGGACCGAGATCCACAACTGGATCCAGCGCCGCTCCACCGGTCAGACGACGCTGATCGAGCTGGAAGAGCAGCCCGACCTCACGGCGGAGGAGCTGACCGGCCAGCCCGGACGGGTCGAGCGGCTGCGGGAGGCCTTCCTGGCCAGCCGGTTCGCCGACCGGGTCCCGCTGTACGCGGAGCGCCCGTTCGTGCTGAGCGTGGTCGGCGGCGTGGTGAGCGGGCGGATCGACGCCGTGTACGGGACCCCGGAGGGACCGTGGGAGGTCGTGGACTACAAGACGGGAAGGAAGCCGGCGGCCGAGGACCCGCTGGCCGGGCTGCAGCTCGACCTGTACGCCCTGGCCTGCGTGGAGGTGTTCGGCAAGCGGCCGGAGGAGCTGACGCTAACCTACCTGTACCTGTCCTCGGCCGAGGAGGTCACTCGGCCCGCGGACGACCCGGAACGGACCCGGGAGCGGGTGGTCGCGGCGCTCCGGGGGATGGCGGCGGGCGAGTTCGACCCGGCGCCGGGCCCTCAGTGCCGGTGGTGCGACTTCCTCGCCTTCTGCGAGGCGGGCAGGGCCCACGTGGAGAGCCTGGGAAGGGAGGGATAAGACGTCTGCCCGGCTTCCGTGCCGGGCCTCAGGCCTCAGTTCCGGGCTTCCGGAAGCGCCTCCGGGCGCGCCTCTCCGGGGTGCGGCTCGGCCTCGGGTGGGGAAGCGGCCAGGAGGCGGTTCACCGACTGGCGAAACGTGCGGTACGCGGAGGCCGGGTCCCATCCGCCGTGGCCGGTGGCCTCGGGGACCAGGCGCACCGACACCCCTGCTTGTGACGCTCGTTGGATGGCCGCTGCCCGGAACCAGTCCGGGCTCCCGGGCTCCAGAACCGCCGCGCCGCTGGCCCCGAGGGACCGAAGCGAGGCGTCGTCCACGGCGACGGGGGTGAGGCGGAAGACGCGCCCGATCGCGGCTCGGGTGGAATCGTCCTCGGATTCCACCTCGACCCGGGAGCCGGTGAACCGGGCCACGCCGACCGGTATCTCGTCGCCTCCCCGGTAGAACTCCGCACGCATGGCTACGCGGGAGGCCGCTCGGGGCTCATCCGGCGTCTCCCGGCGGTTCCGGGCTGCCCAGCACGACCCACAGGTGCGCGGCCACCAGCATGTTGACCGGCATGGCCGCCCCCAGCATGGCCAGATGGTCGCCCAGGGCCTCGCGCCGGTCTTCGGTGAGCCCGCGCCTTCCCAGGACGTCCCATTGAAGGTCCATGGGGTGTGGCAGCGACCGCAGGACGTCGGTCGCCCGGCGGCGAAGCCCAGCTGTGGCATCGGTCCACTGCAGCGAGCGGGTGGCGGGGAGCAGACGCCGCCAGGACTCCTCCAGGAACCGTGGCCACGCGGCGATGGCCTGGAGCGCGAATGGGGTCGTGGTGAGCCCGAGGCCGATGGTGGCGTCGTCGACCAGGGCCTCGGCTTCGGACGGGAGGGACCGGGGCATCGTGCCCAACCCCTCCTGCCACGACGGGATCCCTCGCTTGGCCGGAGGCTCTTCCTGACCGGTCCCCGGCAGCCGCCTCCGAAGGGCCAGCGCCGTCCACGCCTGCAGGACCACCGAGACCTTCGCGGAAGCGTTGTGCACCGCCTGGACCGTGCGGATCAGCCGTTCACGCTCCGTCGCGGTGAGGGTGTCCAGCGCCGATCCGTTGGCGGTGGGGGCCGCCGGCCCTCCCGCCGTCCTGGCCCCCGTCCCGTTCCCGGCACGTACCGGCGGTCCCACCGAATGGATGGCCCGCACGGCGTCGATCGCGGCCAGCCGGAGCTGTTCCGTCCCCAGCGCGAAGCTCCGGGTCATGTTCGGCTTGGTGGCGGCCCACGCGGCGGTGAAGAACAGCGGATGGGACGAGACGCTCCGCAGCGCGGGGTCGATCCAGGACGTTCGCAGGGTGTGCCGCATGTCGTCCATGACCGCGAACAGGATCGCGTCGTCGCGAGGCGACCTGGAACCGGGGCGGTCGACAGCCGAGGGAGGATGGACGCTCATGCCCGGGGGGCCGCCCTCACGCGGTCAAGGAGCGCTCGTTGTTCCGCAGCCGCTTCGCCAGCTCCTCGAGCATGGCCACCACGATGCTCGGGTCCTCCTCGAGCATCTTCCTGAACCGCTTCTGGTCGATGGTGAGGGTGGTGACGGGTGTCTCGGCCACCACCGACGCGGTCCGCGGGCCCGAGTCGATCAGGGCGATCTCTCCGAAGAAGTCGCCCGGGATGAGCCGGTTGATCCTCCGGCCCCCTCTTGTCACCCTGGCCTCTCCCTCCAGCATGATGTGGAACGTCGCTCCGGGCTTTCCCTCCTCCGCCAGCGTGGCGCCCTCCGGGAAGCTCTCCTCCTCGGCGAGCCCGGCGATGTGGCGCAGGTGCCGCTTCGCCAGCCCCGCGAACAGCGGGACGTCGGCGAGCGCGTCCGGACCTCCTCTGGCCATGTGGCTCCCTTCTCTCCCGCGCTCCAGCCCACCCGCCTCGGCCGTCCGGGCGGTCTCAGCCCCCAGTCGCCACGATCAGCACACTGGTCCGAGCCTCGTGGGCGACCCGGTCGGGGACACTGCCGAGCAAGCGCCGCGGACCCGCGATCCCTCGGTTCCCGACGACCAGCAGGTCGTACGTCCCTGATTCTGCCAGGTTGACGAGCGCGGTGGCAGGGGGTCCCTGCTCGACCAGCGTGGCCAGGGCGGGCCAGCGGGATCGGACCGGGGCCAGGGCGGCCCAGCATGCCTGGCGGTCATCCCCGGCCATGGCAGCCACGACGTTCGCACTGAGCCGATCAGCGAGGGAAACCGCCACATCGACGACCCGCTGCGAGCTGGGCGACCCGTCCGTTCCGACCAGGATCCTGTGGTAGCCAGGAGCGCGGCCGCCCATGGTGTCCGCGATCAGGACGGAAACCGGGGCCCGGTGCGACACGCGGTCGGGCACGCTGCTCAGGGGGGCCCACGCCCCCCGGCCCATCCCGCGATTCCCCACCACGACCAGGTCGACGGCCTCACGAGCCGCCAGTTCCACCAGCGCATCGCCGGCCGGTCCGGGCACGGCAACCGCCCGGATCCGGACGCTCGAGCCGTGCGCGTGCACCGCGTCGCGGAGGAGCGCGCGGGCGATGGCGGCCTGGGGGTCGTCCGGAGGCGGAGCGGAACCATGCCGCGGTCCGTGGCGGCCGCCGTGGGCGGTCGCCACGACCAGCTCGGATCCCAGGGCCTCGGCCAGGTACGCGGCATGCGTGACCGCCAGCTTGGCGGTCTCCGAGCCGTCCGTACCGACCAGGATCTTCCCGAACACGGCGTCCCCCGGGCCCCGGAGCCTTCGGATGGGACGTGGGGCCCCCGGACCCGGCGCAGCCTACCAACGGCGCGGGCTGGCGGTGGCCGTGGCGAGCTCCTCGCCTCGACCAGCGATGTGTCGGAGCGCTCGCTGGTCGGTGACCAGGTACCCGCAGCCTAGGCGGCGAACGACCCCGTCCCTGGTCAGCCGGACGAGGGCACGGTTGACGGACTCGCGCGTGGCCGCGACCAGCGACGCCAGCTGGGCCTGCGTGAGCGGCACCGCGATGAGGACTCCCTCTGGCTCCTGCCGGCCGACGAGATCCGCCAGATCGCACAGGCGCTTGGCCAGCCGAGCCGGCACGTCGAGGAGCACCAGGTCGGCCAGCCACTCCTCGAGCGCGTCGCACCGGGCCGCGAACCCCCTCGCGGCTTCGATTGTCTCGACGGAACCCTGGATCGCCTCGACGGAGTCGATCGTCTCGATGACGCACCGGCCCAGCGCGCGAGCCGTCCCCTGGTGCCGCCCGGCCACCACGGTGGCCTGACCGAAGGCCTGCCCGGGGCCGAGCAGGCCCAGCACGGCCTCCCGACCGGCGGGGCACAGAGCGGTCATGACCACCGCGCCGGACACCACCACGTGGATTCCCGAACCCGCGTCGCCCTGATGGAAGACGGCCTCACCGTGCCGGAGCCACCGAACGCGAGGCCGGATATGAGCCGGATCTGCCAGGTTCCCACCCCCTTCGCCATGCCACGCCACACAACGCCAGTGCCATCGAGGGGGTCGTGGACCGATGCGCCGCCGCCGAACCGATCCGATAGGAACGCTAGCACCCCCCACTGACACGAACGCCGCGAACGGGGAGGCCGCCTGATGGCTGAGGGGCGGCCCGTCACTCCGGGCGGGGGGTCGGCGCCGGCTCCTCCTGCAGCGCGTCCAGGCTGCACCGGCGACAGAGCCGGGAATGGGCCATGGCCGGGCGGCCGCAGCGGTCGCATGGACGCCCACCGATCAGCCGGAACACTGCGGCGTCTCCGCTTCCCGTCCGCTCCACGATTCCCTCCCGCTCCAGCTTCCCCAGGTGGGCCAGGACCTGGCGCTCGGCCACCGGGAACAGCTCCGGCGGGTACTCGCCGTAGATCCCCGGGACGATGTCCCGCACGGTGCGCCCCCCGACTTCGAGCGCCTCCACCACCTGCCGCTCCCGCATGGCCCGGTGGGCCACGTACTCGGTCAGCTTCTTCGCGGCGTCGAACACGGTGGGGCCGTGTCCCGGATACAGCACCCGAGGCTGGAGCGCCTGCATCCGTCGAAGCGAGCGCAGGTAGGCCGTGAGGTCGCCTTCGGGAGGGTTCACCACGCTCGTTCCCCGCCCCAGCACGGCGTCCCCCGTGAACAGGGCTCCCTGAGCGGCCACCCACAGCACGACGTGATCCGGCGTGTGGCCGGGCGTGTGCACCACTCGCAGCCGGACGCCGTTCGCCTCGACGACCTGCTGGTCCCGAATGCGCTCCTGTCCCGCCCCCGGCCGGAACGCCAGGACCGGGGCACCCACCTGCCGGGACAGGGCGGCGGCCCCCGGCGCGTGGTCGGGATGGGCGTGGGTGAGCAGGATCGCGGCGACGTCCCCGGCCGCGCCGGCCACCGCCGAGAGGTGCACGTCGTCGTCCGGCCCGGGGTCGATGACCAGGGAGGGGCCCGCTCCCAGGATCCAGGTGTTCGTCCCCTCCAGGGTGAACGGGCCCGGGTTGTTGGCCAGGACCCGCACCACGCGCATCACGCCGACGCCTCGGTCCCGGAGCCGGCCTCGAGGCTCCCCGCCCCCGCGCCCTGCCCCCGCCACTCGGGAGACCGGCCCCGGCCGGGCATCGGCGGCGGTTCCTGCTCGACCCGAAGCGCGAGCACGTCCTCCACGCTCGAGCAGTCGGCCAGCCGCTCGAGCGTCCGGAACGTGGGCCACATGATCGACTCGTAGAGCCGGTGTTCCGCCAGGACGACCGCGGGGCGCGACCACCACGCGGGGTCGATCTCCACCCGGTCGGGCCGGGCCGACGTTCCGGGCGGCGCGGCGACGGCGAAGAACCGGGCGTCGAACCGGACCGACATGAATGCCGGCGCGATCCACCGCGCCATCTCGGGCAGCGCCGCCGCCGGCGGAGGCGATCCCTCGACCGCAGCCAGGAGATCGGCCCCCGGCTCCCGCTCGCGAAGCCCGGACGCCGTCGCCACCAGCCCGGCCTCCTCGGCCAGCTCGCGGACGGCACAGGCCCGCGAGGCCTCCGACGGGTCCCCGAACCACCTCGCGGCCAGCTCGGAGTCTCCCGGGTCGAGGACGCCGCCCGGAAAGACCACGAAACCCGGCGCGAACCGGCTCCCCGCGGCCCGCCGGAGCACCAGGACCTCCACCCCGTCGGGCGCCGGCCGGGCCACCACCACCGTCGCCGCGGGCTGCGGCCCGGGCGGCCCGTCCGCGCGTTCCATGGAGGCATTCTCGCCGACCGGGCGGCCGGACGGGCGGGCAGCGATACCCTGAGCCCATGTCCGGCCGGGCGCGCGACGCCATCCTCGCGGCCATCCGCGACCACGGTCCGATCTCGTTCGCGGAGTTCATGGAGATCGCCCTGTATGGACCGGGCGGGTTCTACGAGACCCCCCCGATCGGCGAGCAGGGCCACTTCGTGACCAGCCCCCACGTCCACCCGATCTTCGGGCAGCTCGTCGGCGAGGCGCTGCGGTCGATGTGGGAAAGGCTCGACCGCCCCACGCCCTTCCGGGTGATCGAGGTGGGCGCCGGCGACGGAACCCTGGCCGGCCAGATCCTCGATTCCCTGCGCGACGTCTCGAAGAGCTACCTCGCCGTGGAGCGGAGCCCGGGGGCCCGAGCCGGCCTCGCCGGGCTCGCATCCCGGGGGGTCCGCACCGTCCCCGCGCTCGAGGTCCTCGACCAGCACGCCACCGGATGCATCGTGGCGAACGAGCTCTTCGACAACCTCCCCTTCCGCCTGGTGCGGAACGTGCCGGGTGGATTGGCGGAGGTCCGCGTCGGCGAGCGTCGGGGACGCCTGGTCGAGATCGACCGGGCGTGCAGCCCCGACCTCCTCGTCGACTACCCCCTACCCCCCCTCGGCCCCGGCGAGGTCGGTGTCCTCCAGCTGGAGGCGGTGCACGTGCTGGAACGGATGGCCCGGATGCTCGTCCGTGGCTACGTGCTGATCGTGGACTACGCGTGGGCGGGACCCGCCACGCCGCCCCACGGCTACCGCGGCCACCGCGTCGTGGAGAGCCTGCTCGACGACCCGGGGAGCCACGACATCACCGCCGGCGTCGACTTCGGTGCCCTCCAGGCCCGAGCCCGAGAGCTGGGGCTCCAGGCGTTCCCCCCCGTCTCGCAACGAGGCGCCCTGCTGGCCCTGGGCCTCGAGGCGTGGCTCGAACGCGAACGGGGCCGGCAGGTGGAGGCCCTCGATCGCCGGGCGGGACGCGAAGCGGTGCAGGCCTGGAGCCGCCGGAAGGAGGCCGCGCTTCTGGCCAGCCTCGACGGACCGGGACGCCTGCGGTGGCTGGTCGTGGCGACCGCCGGGCTCCCCTGGCCGGCCTGGCTGGAGAAGGCCGCCGAGCTGGACCGCTGACCGGGCTCCCTACCGGTCCACGTCGCCGACCACGAAGAAGATGCTCCCCATGATCGCGATGAGGTCAGGGAGCAGGTTCCCCTCCAGCAGCACCGGGAGCACCGAGACGTTCGAGAACGACGCCGTGCGCATCTTCAGCCGGTACGGCCACCGCGACCCGTTGCCGACCAGGTAGTACCCCATCAGCCCCAGCGGGTTCTCGGTGCGCACGTAGATCTCGCCGTCCATCTTCACGGTCTTGGGCATGTTCGAGGCCCGGAACTGGCCCGCCGGGAGACGGTCCATGCACTGCTCGATGATCTTGCAGGACTCCCACATCCGCTGGACCAGCACCCACAGCCGGTCGTACGCGTCGCCGTTGCGGCCCACCGGGACGTCGAACTCGACCTCCGCGTACTTCTCGTAGGGCTCGTCCTTGCGGGGGTCCATGGGGACGCCCGACGCGTGCAGCACGGGGCCCGAGGCGCCGTACGCCACGGCCACCTCGGGCGTCAGCACGCCGATGCCCCTGGTCCGGGCCACGAAGATCTCGTTGCCCAGGATCAGGGTCTCGAAGTCGCGGAGCTTCTTGCGGACCCAGGCCAGGACCTCGGCGGAGTGCCGGACGAACCCACGCGGCAGGTCGTCCTTCAGCCCGCCCACCCGCGCGTACGAGTGGTGCATCCGCGCGCCGGTGGCGGACTCCATGAGGTCCTGGATCATCTCCCGCTCCCGGAACGCGTAGAACATCGGGGTCATCGCGCCCAGCTCCAGCGGGAACGAGCCACAGAACATCAGGTGGTTCAGGATGCGGTTCCACTCGGCCATCATGGTGCGGATCCACTGGGCCCGGTCCGGGACCTCGATCCCCGCCAGGCGCTCCACGGCGATGACCCACCCCAGCTCGTTGTTGAACGCGGACAGCCAGTCGTGCCGGTTCATCAGAACCAGGGTCTGGCGGGCGTCGCGGACCTCCGCCAGCTTCTCGGCGGCCCGGTGCATGTAGCCGATCACCGGCTCGGCCCGGGAGATCCGCTCCCCGTCCAGCTCCAGGACCAGGCGCAGGACCCCATGCGTGGAGGGGTGCTGCGGCCCGATGTTGAGCGTCATCTCCTCCGTGGCGAAGGGGCGGTTCTGCTCGACGATCACGTCGATGCCGCCCCCGCGCACCATCCAGGCCTCGGCGGTGGAGGAGAACGCCGTGCGGTCGGCTGCCTGCTCTTCGGTGTCCACGGGATCCCTATTGTGGCACGCCGCGTGAGGGAGCCCCGCGACTCCTCGCCGCGGGGCTCCGGTCGGCCGGGCCATTGCCCTGGTGATTCGATGGTCGATCGAGGGAAGCTAGCCTTCGGTCACGGTCTTCCTGGCCTCCATCACCCGCTCGGGCGTGCCCCGGTCGGGCCCGCCACCGACGGCGCGCGTGGACTCGGATTCGGAGATCGCTCCCAGCGCCTCGCCGACCGCCCGGTCGGACGCATCGGCCAGGGCCACGTCACCCAGGGACAGGATGCCGACGATCTCCTGGCCCTTCATCACGGGGAGCCGGCGGACCCGGTGCTCGGCCATCAGCCCGCGGGCCTCGGACAGCTTCATGTCCGGGGTCACCGTGACCGGCCCGCGGGTCATGATCTCGCCGACCTGCACGTCATTGGGGTCCTTCCGCTCCGCCAGGACCCGCATGGCCAGGTCGCGATCCGTCACCAGGCCGAGCAGCTTCCCGCCCTCGGCCACCGGGATCACGCCCACGTCGAGCTCCTTCATCAGGGCCGCCGCGTCGCCGGCGGTGAGGTCGGGCTTGACCGTCTGTGGGGACTCCGTCATGGCATGGCGAACGAGGACCGTCATGGGGTCTCCCTCCTTCCCGTCGATGGGGCCTCCTTGTTGACCTACCCCGCAACCGGCGGATCATGCCCGTTCGGGCCGGGCTACAGTGGGCGCCCATGGACTTCTCGGTCCCGGACGACGTCCGGCAGCTGCTCGACTCGTTCCGTTCGTTCCTGGAACGCGAGGTGCGCCCGGTCGAGGAGCGCTACGCGGACCGGTTCCAGGAGGACGCCTTCGACGAGGAGATGACGGAGGCCGGGCTGGCCCTACGCCGCCGGAGCGCCGAGCTCGGGTTCTACGCCGCGTACATGCCTGAGGAGGTGGGCGGGGGCGGGCTGTCGAACCTCGGCTACACCCTACTGGTGGAGGCCGGCGCCGCCTCCGGGCTGCGGTTCGGAAGCTTCGTGCTGGGGCCGCCCAACCCGGCGGCCCCGAACCCCATCCTGATGGACCTCCCGGAGCACCTCCGGGAGAAGTACGTGCCGCCGCTGTGCCGGGCCGAGACCACCATGTGCTTCGCCCTGACCGAGCCCGGGGCCGGCTCCGACGCCCAGGCCATCCAGACCAGCGCCGTGCTGGACGGCTCCAGCTGGGTGCTGAACGGCCGCAAGCACTTCATCACCAACGGCGCCCACGCCGACCTGGCCGTGGTGTTCGCGGTGACCGACCGGGAGAAGCGGGCCAGCGGCGGCATCACAGCATTCCTGGTCCCCAAGGGGTCGCCGGGGTTCCTGGTGGGGCGGAACCAGCGGACCCTGGCCGGCGACACCAACCAGGCGGAGCTGATCTTCGAGGGCTGCCGGGTCCCCGAGGACCACGTCATCGGCGAGGTCGGGTACGGGTTCGGCTCGGCCATGCGGTTCCTGAACGCCGGGCGGGCCTACATCGGCGCCATGTGCGTGGGCATCGCCGAGTACCTCATCCGGATCTGCGCGGAGCAGGCGCGGACGCGGGAGGCGTTCGGCAAGCCCATCGGGAAGTTCCAGGGCGTGCAGTGGATGCTGGCCGACTCCGCGGTGGAGGTCCACGCCGCGCGGCTCATGGCCTACCACCTGGCCTGGCTGGTGGACGAGGGCCAGTACCCGATCAAGGAGTCCTCCATCGTCAAGCTGCACAACACGGAGATGGTGAACCGCGTCGCCGACCGGGCGGTGCAGATCTTCGGCGGGATGGGCCTGCTGGCCGAGGGACCCGTGGAGCGGATCTTCCGGTACGTGCGCATGCTCCGTATCGTCGAGGGCACCAGCGAGATCCAGCGCATGATCATCGCCAGGAATCTGGGGCTCTGACTCTAGGAGCGCCGGGCTGTGCTCAGCCCGGGCACGGCGTGGTCGGTCCCGCTCCGCTTCCCGCGACCAGGAACGCTCCGGTCCGGGCGTCGAGGACCACGCCGAAGTCACCGCACTGGGGCGAAGACGCGTACGGCGACGGCCCGTACTCGGGAATCTCGACCCCGTGGTAGGTGACGACCCAGGCCTCGACCGGCGTGCTGCCCGGATGCTCGCGGTAGGGCTCGATCCGGGCGTCGGCAGGGTGTCCCCGGACGCCCGTGCCCACCTGTGCGCTGGCGAGGTCGAACGCCTGCCGGCAAGTGATGAAGCCGGGTCGATCCGCGGAGAGGCAGGTCGCAGCCGTCGGCGGATTCAGCCAGTCGAATTCCCCCTCGGCGGGGAAATCGGGAATCACGAGCGTCTGGTCGGAGCCGTCGGCTCGCATCAGGTACATGCCCGTGGAGCCATCGCGACGGCTCAGGAAGGCGATCTCGGTGCCGCCCTCGACCCACACCGGGTTCCAGTTGTCGCCCTCGGTCCTGAGCGGGGCGATGCCCGAGCCGTCCGCGTTCATCGCGTAGATATCCCGGGATGACGAGCCCCATGCCCGGGGCCGAAGGAAGGCGATGGTCGAGCCGTCCGGCGACCACTCGGGATCGAAGGCGCTCAGGGGCCCTCGGGTGAGCTGGGCAACACCCGTCCCATCGACGTTCATCACAAAGACCTCGTAGGCCTGCTCGCCCTTCTTCGCCCTGGCGAAGGCGATCCTGGTCCCATCGGGAGACCAGGTCGGGAAGTCGTCGACCACGCCGCCCGCCTCTCCCGGCGTGAGGGTGGTGAGACCCGAGCCGTGGGCGAGGACCACGTCGATGCTGCCGAGCCCGCTGGTGCCGAAGGCGATACGCGTTCCATCTGGTGACCAAGCCGGATTGTCGGGCAGGGCCCCGAAGGTCAGGCGGGTAACCTCGGTCCCGTCGGCGCTCGCCACGTACAGGTCGTAGTCGCCTTCCGTCCAGGGAGGGTGGTAGCCGCGGTAGGCGATCCGGGTGCCGTCGGGTGACGCAGCCGGCTCCCATCCGGGGGGCGCGCCCGAAAGCGGGGCCTGCCCCGACCCATCGGCAGACATCACGCAGAGGTTCGGGATGGGGCCCGGCGCCCCGTTCAGCCCACCGCACAGGTACGCGATCCTGCCCTGGGGGACGACCAGCGGCGACGTGCTCGCCGATGCCGCTGGAGCCGGAGGGCTCACGTGGGCCGCGTGGAGCGCGACCCATGCTCCGAGCGACCCTGCAGCGGCCATGGCGAAGGCCATCGCCGCGGCGGCTACGCGGCGGCTCCGGCCTCGGCGACGGACCCGATCGAGGGTGGCATCGAGCGCCTCGGGCGAAGGGTCGAGCCCGGCGACCTGTCGTTCCAGCAGCTCGCGGATGTCACGCATAGCCCTCACCCAACGCCTCCCGAAGCGCCGTGCGCGCACGGTGCAGCCGCGCGCGCACCGACCCCGCCTTGAGGCCGAGCACTCTCCCGGCCTCCTCGCCAGTCATCCCCAGCCACTCCACCAGGACCAGCGCCGCCCGCTGCCCCGCCGGCAGGGCCAGGAGCGCACGCATGACGTCGGTTCGGGTCTCCACGCGCTCGCCGGGATCCCGGGTGGGGACGCCGGCCGACCGCCTCCCGAGCCGCACCAGGCTTCGGAGCCGCCGTCGGTGGAGATTGACCGCGACGCGGTACGCGTAGCCCTCGGGTGACTTCATCCGGCGCACTCGATCCCACCGTTCGTACACGCGGACCATGGCTTCCTGGGCGATGTCCGCAGCCTCCGCTCGATCCCCGGTCAGGAGGTAGGCCATCTGGAACAGGCGCGGGTGCTGGGCCCGGAAGAACGACTCGAAGTCCGCCTGTCCGGATTCCGTCAGCGCCGCCGTTCGTGTCTCGTTACGTACCACTCTCACAGGATGAAGCCTCCTGCCCGAGAAAACGTTGCATTCCGAGGGCGGCAAGCTGGCCGGGGGTTCGGCGGCTCCGGGCGGCCCCAGGCAGCGATCGTCCTGCTCCGGTCGCGGTATACGCTCAGGCCGGCATGGCGAGAACGGCACGCGGCGACGGGCAGGGGGGCCTGCGGCGCATCCCGTCAGTGGACGCGCTGCTGCGCTCGGCGCCCGGCCGGAGGGCCTCGGAACGGTTCGGCCGGCCCCTGCTGAAGTGGGCGGTGCAGCGCGTGCTGGAGGCGGCCCGCGCGGACGCCGCCCGTGGGGTCGCCCCGCCGGAGGACGACGTCCTCATGGCCCGCGCCGCCGGCCTGGCCGCCCGGACCTCATTCGGGCTCTCCCCGGTCATCAATGCGACCGGCGTGATCCTGCACACCGGCCTGGGGCGCGCCCCGCTCCCCCGTGAGGCGGTCCGCGCAGCCGCGAAAGCCGCCGTGGGCTACGCCGACCTGGAGGTCGACCGTGAGACCGGGAAACGGGGGAAACGCACGACCCGGGCGGAGGCGCTCCTCACCGCGATCACGGGGGCCGAGGCCGCGTTCGTGGTCAACAACAACGCGGCGGCCCTGCTCCTGTCGCTCACCGCGCTGGCCCGGCGGCGTGAGGTCCTGGTGTCCCGGGGGGAGCTGATCGAGATCGGGGGCGAGTTCCGGCTGCCCGACATCATGGCCGCTTCGGGCGCGAAGCTGGTGGAGGTGGGGACCACCAACCGGACCCGGCTGGCCGACTACCGCAACGCCCTGTCGCCGAAGACCGGGCTGGTGCTGAAGGTCCACCCCAGCAACTACCGGGTCATCGGGTTCACGCAGTCGCCGCCGGCCAGGGACCTGGCCGCGCTGGCCGCCCGGGCCCAGGCGCCCTTCCTGTACGACCTGGGCTCCGGCCTGCTCCATCCGCTGGCAGGGGTCCCCCTGGACGAACCCGCCGCCACCACGGCCCTGGCCGAAGGGGCAGACCTGGTGTCGTTCTCCGGGGACAAGCTGCTGGGCGGGCCCCAGGCCGGGATCCTGCTGGGGAAGGCGGCCCTGGTGGAACGGCTTCGGCGCCACCCGATGGCGAGGGCCCTGCGGGTGGACAAGATGCAGGTGGCGGCGCTGGAGGCGGTCCTCCGAGCCTACGCGGGCGACCGGTGGGCGGAGCTCCCCGTGTGGCGGATGTTCCGCACGAGCGCCACGGACGTCCGTCGCCGGGCCCGGACGGTGGCGACGGCGCTGGACGGGGCGGCGGAGGTGCGGCGTTCCGAGGCCGTGGCGGGCGGCGGCTCGCTCCCTGCCTACGGCGTGCCGTCGTGGGCGGTGGCCATTCCGGCGGACCGGCCGGAGGTGCTGGCGGCCCGGCTCCGGCAGGGGCGGCCACCGGTGTTCTGCCGGGTGGAGGAGGGTGCGCTGCTGTTCGATCTGCGCACGGTGGAACCGGCGGACGACGACGAACTGGCCCGGGCCGTCCGGTACGCCCTGGGCCGGTGACGGCCCCAAGCGCGGCGCCGGAGCCGACACACGCCGGCCTCCCCCCAGAGCCACAGGTCGTCGCCACCGCCGGCCACGTCGACCACGGCAAGTCCGCGCTGATCCTTCGCCTCACCGGCATCGACCCCGACCGGCTGGCCGAGGAGAAGCGCCGGGGGCTCACCATCGACCTCGGGTTCGCCTGGGCCACCCTCCCCTCCGGCCGGGAGATCGGCTTCGTCGACGTGCCAGGCCACGAGCGGTTCGTCCGGAACATGCTGGCCGGGGTGGGACCGGTCCGGTTGGTGCTGTTCGTGGTGGCGGCGGGCGAGGGGTGGAAGCCCCAGTCCGAGGAGCACCTGGCCATCGTGGACGTGCTGGGCGTGCATGCCGGGGTCGTTGCGCTGACCAAGCGCGACCTGGTGGACGAGGAGACCCTGGACATCGCAATCGAGGACACGCGGGAGCGCCTGGCCGGCACCACGCTGGCGAACGCGCCGATCGTGTCGTGCTCCTCCGTCACCGGCGAGGGGCTGGACGAGCTGCGCACGGCCCTCGACGAGCTGGTGGCCGCGGCGCCGCCACCCGAGCAGGCCAGCCGCCCCCGCCAGTTCGTGGACCGGGTGTTCTCCATCCGGGGGGCCGGTACGGTGATCACGGGGACCCTGACCGGGGGGCCGCTGCGGGTGGGCGACGAGATCGAGGTCCACCCGGTCGGAGCGCGGGCCCGGGTCCGGGGCCTCCAGACCCACAAGCGGGCCATCGAGACGGCCCGGCCCGTGTCCCGGGTGGCCACCAACCTGGTTGGCGTGGAGCGGGAGCAACTGGAGCGGGGAGACGTGGTCGGGCTTCCCGGGCAGTGGCGGCCCACCAGCGTGTTCGAGGCCAGGATCGCGCCGATCCGGGGGCTCGACCACCCGCTGTCGGCGCGCGGGGCGTACAAGCTCTACGCCGGCTCCGCGGAGCGGGACGCCCGCATCCGCATCTACCCCGGCTCGGACCAGGGCGGCGCGGGTTCCTTCGCCCGGATCCGTCTGTCCGCGCCGGTGGTCCTGGACGTCCACGAGCGGTTCGTGCTCCGGGAGGCGGGGCGGCGGGCCACCGTGGCCGGCGGGGTGGTCCTGGACACGGAACCGCCCATCCGTTCGGGGCCGCAGCCCGAACGCCGCCTGGCGGCTCGGGAGCGAGCGAGCCGTGCGGAGCTTCCCCGCCTGCTGGTCACGGAGCGGGGGGCCATCCGAACGAGCGATCTGGCCGTCCTGGTGGGCCTGGCCCCGACGCTCGTCCCCGGCGCCCGCCGGGCGGGGGCGTGGTGGGTCAGCGAGGACCTGTACGAGGACGTGACCCGGGCGGTGACCGGGGCGCTCGAGCGCTTCCACGCCGAGCATCCCCTCCGGGAGGGCGCCGACCTCTCGGTGGCCCGGACCGCCGCCGCGGAGCCCTTCGAGCGCGCCGGCAGAGGCGCGGCGCCCGGGCTGGTCGAGGCGATGGTGGAGGACCTCGTGGCGGCCGGCGTACTGCACCGGACCGGTTCGGAGATCCGGCTGTCCGCGCACCGGGTTGCGCTGGACGAGCGGCGGGACGAGGTCGACCGGCTGGTGGAGGCGGTGGCCGCGGGCGGGGCCGCGCCGCCCACGGTGCCCGAGCTCATCCGGTCGGGGTTCCCCCGGGAGGTCATCGACGCGGCGGGACGGGCGGGGGCCATCGTCCGGGTCTCACCGGACATCGTCCTGACGCCGGAGTTTGTGCGGCGTGCCGAGGAGGTGCTCGGTCGAACCGGCACCGCCGGCTTCACCGTGAGCGCCTTCCGGGAGGCGTTGGGCACGTCCCGGAAGTTCGCGCTTCCATTGCTGGAATGGTTCGACCAGCGCGGGGTGACCCGTCGCCAGGGCGACCTTCGATTCCTGCGGCGGTCGGACTAGGCCTGGAACGTGGGGCGAGCGGCTCCGCCCAGCGCAGCGACCAGGGCGTCGAACTCCTCGCGCCACATGCGGTGCACCCGGAACTTGACCACGGTGCCGTCGGCCCGCTGGAGGGCCACCTTGCTGTACACCGGGTGCGCGGCCGCCTGCGCGAGCTTCACGGAGGCTCGAGGCTCCGAGAACAGGACGTCGCCGGTCTTGCCCATGCGGACGGCCAGGACCCGGCGGTCGGTCACCGCGACCCAGTAGTACTTAGTGAGGAGGGCTCCCAGGATCCCGCCCACCAGCCAGAGGCTGGGTCCTCGAATGGCCATGGTCGCGGCCTGGACCTGCTCCCCCGGCTCCATGAGCGAACCGAGCGCCGCCATCATCCTGGCCTTGGGCTTGTCCTTCAGTGCCACCGCGCCCTCCTCTCGAACGGAAGTCGGGCGGAACCCTACGACATCCCGGCCGAGGTGGCGATCCTTGATCAGCCGGCCTGGCGCTGGCGCTGGCGCTCGCGGGCTCGAAGGAGCGTCCGGCGCTCCAGCTCGTTCAGGCCGCCCCAGATCCCGTGGGACTCCCGGATGCGGAGGGCATATTCCAGGCATTCCTCGCGAACGGGGCAGCGCACGCAGATGGCGCGGGCCCGGGCCTCGCGGGCGTCCTTCTCCTCCTTGCGCTCGAAGTAGTTGGGGGCAAAGAAGAGGCCGGAGTCCTCGCCGCGGCATGCGGCTCGGAACTGCCAGCCGATCATTCGGTTCACAACGGCCATGCAGGTCGGCCCGCGGGAGGGCCTCCCTCCTTCGTTGTAGTAGTTCGTAATTCGACGCCGCCGGGATTGCTCGGGTTCCACACTCGCTTCGTCGAACAGGAGAGGGTCGGCCGCGGGTGGCTATTCCTCGGGCTCCACCCGGAGGATCAGGCCCTCCACCCCGCGGACGCGAACCCTGGTGCCGGGCGGGATCGGCCCGTCCATGGCCCGGCCCCGCCACAGGGTGCCCTTCACGAACACCGGCCCGTCCGGCGAGAGCAGGCCGCGGGCCTCCCCCACCAGGCCGACCAGCCCCCGCTGGGTGGAGGTGATCCGCTCGCGGGCCCGCTGGGCCACGGTCAGGGCGAACCCCCAGTACAGGAACGCGGCGACGGTGGCCAGCACCACCAGCCACACCGGCAGGTCGATGGCCGGCGCTACCTGCCGGAAGGCCAGCTCGGAGCCGGCCAGGAACGCCGCCATGCCCACGGCGCTGATCGGCCCCAGCCGGCGGAGGGCTACGTCCACCGAGAGCAGGGCCAGGCCGGCAACCAGCAGGGCCAGGCCGAGCGGGTCGAACGGCACCACCACCAGGCCGTAGGCGGCGAACCCCAGCGCGACCAGGCCCGCGATCCCGGCCACGCCGATCCCCGACTGGGTGAGCTCGAAGGCGATCCCCATCATTCCCAGCACGATCAGCACGAAGATGGCCACGGGGGACGCCACCGCGTGCAGGACCCGCCGGGCCGGCCCCAGCTCGTGGAACCGCAGTACCGCCTGCTTCGGATCGGTCCGGAGCGTGACCGTCCCCCCCCGGACGGGGACCGTTGCGCCGTCGATCTTGTGCAGGAGGTCGCCCAGGTTGACGGCGGCCCGGCGGACGACGTGTTGCTCCAGGGCCCCGCGAGCCGAGGCCTCCCGACCTGAAGACGCGAATGCGGGGTCTCTGCCCCGGGAGGACGACCATCGATCGATCAGAGCCACGGCCCGTTCCTTCAGCGCCGGGTCTTCCGCGGAAGGCTTGTGGGCCAGGTCGAGGGGGACCAGGGGCCCCACGCCGGAGCCCGGAGAGGTCGCCGCGTAGCTGGACGCGTACAGCAGCAGGAGGCCACCGCCCACGGCGTGCGAGCCCGAGGGTCCGACCCACACCACCACGGGGACCCGCGCGTCGAACACGCGCCGGGCCAGCGCGATGGGGTCCACGTCCAGGGTGCCGGGCGTGTTCAGCTGCACGATCACCGTGTCGCCCCGGCTCTCCGCATCCTCCAGCGTGGCCAGCAGGTAGTCCGCCACCGGACGGTCGATCACGCCGTCCACCTTCACCACGTCGACCATCGGCGGCGCCGCCGGGCCGGGGCCGAGCACCGCGCTCGGGGACGGCGAAGAAGAATGGGACGGCGCCGCGCCCGCGGAGCGGGCCAGGACGGGGACCAGAGCCACGGAAGCGACGACGGAGAGGAGAAGAAAACGGCGGAGGGGGACCATGCCCCGCGTATCCTACCGAGCCATGATCGGGGTCGATCTGCTGGACCGCCCGCTCCTCATCGTCTCGGGCAAGGGCGGCGTGGGCAAGACGACGGTGGCCGCGGCGCTGGCCCGCGCGGCCGCCCGGAGCCGCCACCGGGTCCTGCTGGCCGAGGTGGAGGGCCGGGGCGGGGTCGGCCGTCTCCTCAACCTCAGCCCTCCCGGGTTCGAGGAGCGGCCCACGCCGCTGGGGTTCTCCATCACGGAGATCGCCCCCCGGGAGGCCCTGGTCGAGTACCTGTGGATGTTCTTCGGGATGCGCACCCTCTCCAGGACCCTGGCCAGGGCCAAGGTGGTGGAGATGGCCACGGACGGCATCCCCGGCTTCCGGGATCTCATGACCGCCGGGAAGCTGTACGAGCTGACCGAGTGGCGGCGGCGCTCTGGGAACGCCAGGGGCCGCCGTCCCTACGACCTGGTGGTGGTGGACGCGCCGCCCACCGGCCAGCTCCTGCCCATGCTCCGGGCCCCCTCCGCGTTCCTGGACATCATCCGGATGGGCCGGCCCCACCGGCAGCTGGCGTCCATCGACCGGCTCCTCCGGCGGATGGCCGGGGTGGTGCTGGTGGCCATCCCCGAGGAGATGTCGGTGGCCGAGACCCTGGAAGCGGCCGACGCGCTCCGGGAGGAAGGGGTTCCCTGCCGGGCGGTGGTGGTGAACCGGGTCCTGCCGCCGGCCTTCCCTCGGGGAACCCGAACGGCGGCCCTGCGGCTGCGCCCGGCCGAACTGGCCGCCATCCTGGCCGGGGCCGGAGGGAAAGCCGGTGAGGAAGACGCCACCTCGCTGCTCGAGGCGGCCCGGACCCGGGAGGACCGGGTACGGGCCCAGCGGGAGTTCGTCTCCGGGCTGTCCTCGGCCGGGCCGGTGAGCGAGCTGCCGTTCCTGTTCACCCGGTCGTTCGGCCCGGCGGAGGTCGAGGTGCTATCCCGGGAGCTGGTGCCGTGACACCTTCTGTGTCAACCCACCCGCCTCTCATGGGCGCTGCAGGGCTGTTTTCAGGCCACCTCCTTTCGGCCGAGTTCGAGTCGCTTGGCGCCACCGTGCCGGGCGGCGTCGTACGGGGTCCGGTCGA
>WNGH01000016.1_pt1 | contig 133276 bp, 128 predicted proteins | sample 5400631 | NCBI WGS metagenome assembly WNGH01 (sample SAMN13153373, study PRJNA577476) | soil metagenome | isolation source: 115 cm soil or saprolite under Garry oak tree replicate 1 | place: USA:California | collected 2016-06-15
GGTCGACCGGACCCCGTACGACGCCGCCCGGCACGGTGGCGCCAAGCGACTCGAACTCGGCCGAAAGGAGGTGGCCTGAAAACAGCCCTGCAGCGCCCATGAGAGGCGGGTGGGTTGACACAGAAGGTGTCACGCGCTGGCGAGCCGACTCGTCCAGCTCGGCCTGGCCGACCAGGTTGGCCACGAGCTGGTCACTCTCCTCGGCCGACAGCGGTTCGAGGAGGATGGTCGTGGCGTTGAGCTTCCCGCCGCTCCACCCGGACCGGGTATCGAGCAGCTCCGGTCGCGCCGGGCAGAGCAGCAGGATCGGCGCATCCCGGGTCCAGTCCGCGACGTGCTCGATGAGGTCCAGCAGCGTCGGCTCCGCCCAATGGATGTCGTCGATGACCACGACCAGGGGCCGTCGCCGGGCCATGGACTCGAACAGGCGCCGAACCGCCCAGAACGTCTCCTGGGTCGGCGCGACCGACTCCAGTACCCCGATGATCTGCAGGAGCCGTTCCACCATCACGGGCGCCTCGTCGTCCGGCTCCAGCAGCCCCAGGAGCCGGGCTCTCGCTTCCTGCAGCTCGTGGATCTCGCCGACGCCGGCCGCCTGGGCGACCGCTTCCGCCACCGGCCAGTACGTGATCCCCTCCCCGTAGGACAGGCACCGGCCCCGCAGCGCCGTGGCGTCCTTCGCCACCGACGCCAGGAACTCCTCGACGAGCCGTGACTTCCCGACCCCGGCCGAGCCGAGGACCGTGAACAGGTAGCAGGCCCGGTCCGCCACGGCCGACTCGAACGCTTCCGTCAGCTGACGGAGCTGGCGGTCCCGGCCCACCATCGGCGAATCGAGGCGGCGGGCGACGCCGGCGGCCAGGGGGTGCACGAGCGCGAGGCGGCGGGCGGGCACCGGCTCGGCCTTGCCCTTCAGGGCGAGCGGCTCGACCGGGTCCGCTTCCATGGCGTCCCGGACCAGACGGTACGTGGATTCCCCGATCAGGATCTCGCCCGGTGCGGCCGCCTGCTCCAGCCGGGCGGCCACGTTCACCGCGTCGCCCGTCACCAGGTGCTCTGCGGCCGAACTCCCCTGCGCCGCAACGACCTCGCCGGTGTTGACGCCCGTGCGGACCGCGATCCGGACGCCGAAGTCCCGCTCCAGCTCCTTGTTCAGCACGTGCAGCGCGTCCCGCATCTCGGCCGCCGCGCGGACCGCCCGGAGCGCGTCGTCCTCGTGCAGCGTGGGCACGCCGAACACGGCCATCACGGCGTCGCCGATGAACTTCTCCACCGTCCCGCCGTGGCGTTCCAGGACCGCCCGCATCTGGTCGAAGTACCGGCCCATGACCCGGCGCATGGACTCCGGGTCCAGCCGCTCGCCCATCGAGGTCGAGCCGGTGACGTCCGCGAACAGCACGGTGACCGTCTTGCGGACCTCCCCACCCGATGCCGCGGCCGGGCCGCCCAGCGGAGCCGCGCAGAAGGGGCAGAACGCGAAATCGGCCGGACTCTCGCGGCCGCAGTTGGGGCACGTCAGCACGACGCCGAGTGTAAGGGGCAGTCCTGGCTCCGGCCAGAGCCCCGGCCAACGCCGGATGGTCAGATCGGGCCCTGGTTTCAGCGCCGTGATCAGCGGAAACGATACGAGCCGCGGATCCGCAGGGGGCGGTCCGCCACCTCAGGGGAGAGGAGGCCCGCAATGCATCGACTCGCGTGGAGGGCGCTGGCCGCCGGTGCGGCCGTGCTCGCCGCGGTGGCCATCGCGGTACCCGCGTCGGCCGGGCGGTCGGCACCCGGATCGCCGACGTCGCCGTTCTCGGCGCCGGTCAAGGTGACGCCCGACCTGGGCTTCGGCTACGAGCCCAGCCTGGTCATCGACCGGTACGGGAACGTCTTCGCCGCCGCCCACAAGGAGAACTGGCAGCTGGTGGTGGCGCCGGACCAGAACTCGCCGACCTATACACGGAGCATGTCCTGGGACTGGGTCTCGGTGGACGGGGGCCAGACGTTCACCGACATCCCCGGGCTCAGCCCGGCCAGCCTGGAGCAGCACGAGTTCGGCGACGAGGGGGACCTGGCCCTGGACGACGCCGGCCACCTGTACGTCGTGGACACCAACGTCACCGACGTCACCTTCACCAGGTGGAAGGTCACCGGGAACAGCCTGGCCAGCATGACCCTGGAGACCACCCGGCCGATCCTCCCGACCATCAGCCCGCTGGACGACCGGCCGTGGGTCATCGCCCACGGCAACGGGCACGTGTTCTATTTCGGCAACGACGGCTCGATGGCGGGCGACGGGGGGCGCTACACGGTGTACCGCTCGACGGACGCCGGCGACACCTTCGATCCCGTCGGCCAGGTCCTGCCGGACTCGGGCTGGTGCCGGCCGGCGGCGGACCACCGGGGCGGATCGCCGTACGTCTACGTGATCTGCACCAACGACGTCAGCCACCTGTACGCGTTCGTCACCCCCGACGACGGGGCGACCTGGAACCGGTACCTGATCACCCGGATCAACCCCAAGGACAGCACGCAGAGCTGGCCCACGGTCCAGGTGGCGCCGGACGGTTCCATCTGGGCGCTGTACGTCGACGCCAAGACGGTCGCCAACGGCATCCCGACCTCGAGCGCGCTCCGGCTGTTCCTCTCCACCGACCACGGCCAGACCTGGACGGAGCAGGACATCACCCCGCAGGTCGGCCACTATGAATACGGGTGGCTGTCGGTGTCGCCGAACGGGAAACTCCTCGGCCTGGGCGTGTACGAGCGGCCCACGAACAAGGACCCCTGGCGGGTGTACGGGGCGGTGTGGACGCCGGGCTCCGTCCCGTCGCTGGTCTCGCTGGACCAGGCGAACCCGGTGGCGGACGCCAGCGAGTCCGACGCTCCCGGCGACTTCATGAGCAGCTACTTCACCCCGGCGAACAAGCTGGGGGTGATCTGGACGCGGATCGTCCAGCGCATCTCGCCGTACGTGGCCGAGCGCGACATCTACTACGCGCACCAGACCTAGTTGTCGAGACGGGCGGGGGCCAGGTGGTCCCCGCCCGTCCGCGGTCGCAGACCGGGGCTGATCGGCCCGCGCTCCTCCTCAGGCCGCCCGGCGGTGCGGCACCACCAGCGCCGCCAGCTCGCGGCCCCATTCCTCGGCTCGCTCCAGCTCCCGTCCTCGAGCGGCCCGGTCATACCCGCGACGAAGAAGCTCTCCGGCGGGACGTCGACGACGGCGCCCCCGGTGCGGAGCTTCCGGGCGACCCGGACGGCGGCGGACCCCGCCGTTCCGGCCTCACCCCGCACCCGGATGTCGAACGCAACCACTGGAAGGCCCTGCCAGGCGCTCTCGACGGTCTGCCGCAGGAACCGCCGCAGGGCGTGCGTCATGCCGTGGACGTGGGCGGGCCCCCCGATCACGACCAGGTCCGCGTCCCAGACGGCGGTGGGGGTGACGTGGTCGATCGACGCCACCACGCAGGTGCCGGCGGTGCCGAAGCCCTTCCCGACGGCCCGGGCCACCCGCTCCGTGGTCCCGGAGCCCGGGGCGTAGATCACGAGCGGTTCCATGGCGTCACGCTCCTCGACGGTCGTCGTCCATCGGGGCCGACGCTAGCCGCGGGCCCACCGTCCCAGCAGGGACGAACGGCCCGTCCGCGGTGGGTCGAGCGGCGACCCGCCCTTCCCACCCATCCCGGCGCGTATTACGTTCGGGATGCGGTGGGCGAGCGGGGGCCGGCCGGGCGGCGGGTGGGCATCACGACTGTGGGCCCTCGTCCTGGTCGCCTCGGTGCTCGGCGCCTGCGGAGAGGGGACCACGAGCTCCTCCCTTCCCCGGAAGCCGACTGTGACATCGATCGGCGTCGGGACGCCGTCTTCCACGCCGTCGCCGAGCGAGCCCGCGACGCCCCCTCCGGTCGGTCGCCTGGCCGGGTCGGTCGCCGTGGGGCTGCAGCCCGACGGCATCACGTTCGGGTACGGGAGCCTGTGGATCGGCCACTACCAGACCTCCACGGTGGAACGGATCGATCCGCGCTCACGGCGGGTGGTGGCCCGGATCAGGACGGGAGTCAGCCCGATCGACCTGGCCGCCGGCTTCGGCTCCATCTGGGCGGCCAACTTCGCCAGCGCGTCGGTCTCCCGGATCGACCCGGCCACCGATCGCGTGGTCGCGACGATCCACGTCGGGCTCTCCCCGGAAGGGGTGACGGTCGGGGCGGGATCGGTGTGGACCGCAAACCAGAACGACGGGTCGCTGTCCCGTATCGACCCCGCCACCAACAGGGTCGTCGCCACCGTCGAGCTGGGGGCCAGCGTGAACTACCTGTCCGCCGGGTTCGGGTCCGTGTGGGTGGCCAGCCGGGGCAAGGGAGCCGTGCAGCGCATCGATCCATCGACGGACCGGGTGGTGGCCACGGTCCCGGCCGGACAGTTTCCGGTCCACACCAGGCCCGGGTTCGGATCGATGTGGGTCACCAACTACGACGACGGGACGATCGAGCGGATCGATCCGGCCACCAATTCGGTCGTGGCCCGAATTCCCGTGGGGACGGAGGCCGACGGGATCTGCGCCTTCGCGGGGTCGATGTGGGTGGTCAGCGACGGCGACTACACCCTCGTGCAGATCGACCCGGACACCAACACGCTGGTGGGCACGGTCTTCGTCGGCTCGGTGCCCCGCAACGTGGTGGGCGGCCGGTCCGCTCTGTGGGTCACGAACTTCGGCCGGGGCCGGGTCCTCCGGATCGTCCCGACGTGAAGGGTCAGGGCTGCCCGAAGCCGGGCACGCCCCGCTCCACGCCTCGCCAGTAGGCCACCGCCGCCACCGGCCCGTGAGCCAGGACCTTCCCGTCGGCGTCCCGGGCCACCAGCGTGCCCGGGGAGCGGTACAGCTCGCCCTGCCGGGACTCGGGGATGTCGAAACGGAACGACCCGTCCGGCTTCAGCGGCACCTCCATCGTGGTCCCGTCCGGGTAGGTGAAGGTGAGGGTCGCCGCGCCCTCCACGTTGACCGAGCCTTCCACGCCCAGCACCTTGGTGAAGTCGCTGCCATCGCTGATGGTGCTCACGAACAGCGGCTGGTCCTGGTCCCTCGGCCCGCCGTCGAAGTCCGCCGGGAGCGGGCCCGCGCCCACCTCGTTCCCCTCGGCGTCCCGCGCCACCAGCACGAACCCTCCTCGGTGGACGGAGGCCAGCTCCTCGGCGGGGACGTCGTAGACGAAGTACCCGTCCTCCCCGAGAGGAATCGAGGCCTCCGTGCCGTCGGGAAAGCGAACGGACAGGGTGGCCGCGGTGGCTGCGTTCACTCGTCCGCCGGCCGTGATCGGGCTGGCGTTGGTGGCGGGGTCGCTGTAGGGCGCCGTCAGATCGATGGGCAGTTCCTGCGCGGCGGGGGTGCACACCGCTCCGCGCGCCTGGCCGTCGATGACGAGCTCCATGCAGTATCCGCCGTCGGTGAGCGTCGCGGCGTACAGCGTGGACGAGCCGCTCGAGGCGACGGCCCGGGCGTTCTTCGCATCCGGGTTCAGGGCCAGGTCCGCAGGCAGGCCTGCGTCCACCGACCGGATGTCGTGCTTCACGGCGGGCGGGGCGGGCTGGCCCAGGAACGCGGCCGCGCCGGCGGCCACCCCGCCGCCCACCACCAGGAGGCCGGCCACCAGCGCGATCCGGGCGGGCCGGCGGAGGGTCCACCGGCGGCGCGGGGCCGGCTCGGCCGCCGGCGTCGCCAGGGTCGCGAGCAGGATCCGCTCGGCCTCGGGGGACCGGCTCCAGGCCGACGATGTCGCGTCCGGAACCGGGTCCGTTTCCCGCACCAGCTCGATCAGATCCGTCGCGTTCATTCTCGTGTCCCATTCTCGGGAACGGCTTCGGCCGGGTCCTCCTCGGCCGTCGCCGCGCCGCCGTCGGTGGGTTCCTCGTCCATGAACTGTCCGGCGGAGCGAAGTTCTTTCATCAGGCGGCGGCGAGCCCGGTGCAGTCGGACCGAGAACGTGGCCTGCGAGCACCCGGCGGCCATCGCGGCCCGGGCCACGTCGAGGCGCTCCCACGCCACCAGCAGCAGGGCCTCGCGCTGCGCGGGAGGCAGCCGGTCCAGCGCCCGCCACACGTCGATGCGCGCGTCGACTGCCGGGATCGAATCCTCCATGGGGGCGCGAGGGCGGAACGCCTCCAGCCGCGTCTGGAGGGCCGCCCGGCGGCCGGCCGAGCGGCGATGGTTCGCGATCACGTTCCTGGCCACCGCGAAGAGCCACGGGAGGCTGTCGGCGGGCACGTCGTCCAGGCGACGCCACGCCACCAGGAACGCCTCCGCCACGATCTCCGGCGCGTCGTCGGCGCCGCACCGGCGCCGGGCGTACGCGTACACCTGCCCGGCGTGGCGGTGGTAGAGAAGCTCGAAGCGGCCCTGCCGGTCGCCGTCCAGTGCCTCGCTCCCTCCGTCCGCTGCGGTTCGCCAAGGATATGTCCGGCCCGCACGTGTCCCTTTCCCGGAAAGGGCAGCCCACGGAGCGAAACCGAACGGCCCTCGGAGGTGTACATCTGGCCGATGGTTCCGGTTCGCGCTCACCGTGTACTCGCGGCCGGTGTCGCCGCGATGGCCCTGGCCGGAGCTTCGTGCACCCGGGGAACGGTGCCTTCGCGAGCGACACCGGCCTCATCCGGCCCGCAGACCGCCGTGCCTACCTCGACGGTGAGTCCACCCCCGGCGGCCGGCCCATGCGCCACCGAGGCGCCCGGTTCGGGCGACGGCGGCGGGGCGCTGATCGTGTTCTGGAGCGACTCCCCGTACCCGTCGCTGTGGGCGGTGCGCCCCGATGGGTCCGGCCGGCACCGCATCGCTCCCAATCACCAGAACGCCAAGCGGCCGGCGCTGTCGCCGGACCGGCGGTGGATCGCCTTCGACGGTGCGCCGCCGGGAACGCCGCCCCTCATCCAGTTCCACGTCCAGCTGGTCCGGGTGGACGGGACGGGGCTGCGGACGCTGGCCGGCCACGGGAACCGGCAGTGGGAACTGGACGCCCAGTGGTCCCCGAACGGCCGCCTGGTGAGCTTCGATCGAATGCCGGCCGGACCCGACTGGCGCCATTCCCGGGTCTGGGTCATCCGGCCGGACGGCACGGGGGCCCACCCGGTGGGACGCGGCACGTGGGCCCGGTGGTCGCCGGATGGCACGAAGCTGGTTCTCTCCGCCACAACGCCGAACAGCGACGGAGACCTGTTCGTGATGAACGCCGACGGAACCGGGCGGCACCGCCTGCTGGCCACCCCGGAGAACGAGCAGCCGGCGGCGTGGTCGCCCGACGGGAAACGGATCCTGTTCACCCGGTTTGGCTCCGAGGGCGCCGACGTGTACGTGATGGATGCCGGCGGGACGAACGTGCGCAGGCTCACGCGCGCCCGCGGGGACGACGTCGCGGCGACGTGGTCGCCGGATGGGTCGAAGATCCTGTTCACCAGCGACCGGAGCGGACTGACCCAGCTCTACGTGATGGACCCGGACGGGTGCAACCAGCGAGTGCTCGCTCCCGGGAACACCAACCAGTTCGATCCGAGCTGGCGGTAGCCATCGGGCATACTCGGGTCGTGCCGGACGACCGGTCGCGTCCCTCATTCGGGAGGCGAATTCGTGAGACGGCAGGTGGTGACGGCCACCGCGGTCTGGCTGGTGGCCGCATTCTGGACAGTGGGCGTCGCGAGCGCAGGCGAGGCGGCCTCGACCATCCGTGTGCCGCAGGGCGCGGCCTCCTTGCAGGCGGCCCTCGATGCCGCTCACCCGGGCGACACCATCCTGCTGGGCCGGGGAATGTACGCGGGCGGCGTGACCGTCCCGTTCGAGCTGCACGACCTGACCATCCGGGGCGTGGACCGGAACGACGTGGTGCTGGACGGACACGACGCCGTGCCCAACGGCATCGAGGTTCACGCCGACGGTGTGACCATCGAGAACATGACCGCACACGACTTCGTGGGGAACGCGTTCTACTGGGACGGGGTCGACCGGTTCGCCGGCCGGTACCTCACCGTGTACAACGTGGGGTCGTACGGGATCTACGGGACCGGGGGCCGGGACGGCGTCTTCGAGCACGACTTCGTGTCCGGTGCGGCCGACGCGGCCTTCTACATCGGCGAATGCCGGCCGTGCGACGCGACGCTCCGCTACGACGTGGCGCGGCTGTCGGCCGTCGGGTACTCGGGGACCAATGCTGGAGGGAACGTGGTGGTCGAGGACTCGACGTGGGACCGGAACGGGACGGGGATCCTGCCGAACTCGTACGACGTGGGCCTGGCGCCGCCGCCGCAGGACGGCGCGACCTTCCGGCGCAATGTGGTGCGCGACAGCGGAACGGTCGCGGTGCCCGTGACGACGCCGCTGGCCGGGTTTCGGGGGATCGGCATCGGGATCGCGGGAGGGCACCACGATCTTGTCGAGGACAACGAGGTGACCGGGAGCGCCGCGTACGGGATCGCGGTGTACTCCACCGTGAAACCGGACCAGTTCTGGCCCCCGTCGTCGAACACCATCTCCGGGAACACGGTCCGCGGGAGCGGGACGGCGGACCTGGCTCTTGCCGCTGGGGGCGGATCTGGAAACTGCTTCCAGGGCAACGACGTCGACACGGCCCTGCCCCCCAGCCTGGACGTGGCGACGTGCGTGCCGGTGGCGGGCAGCGCCCGGGTTCGGCGGGACCTGCTGCTCTCGCCCGACGCGGCACGAGCCCGGATTCCGGATCTGGGGAACGGGCCCTGGTACAACGACATGCCCCGCCCGGGCCCGCAGTCCACCATGCCGCTCGCTGCGGACTCCCGCGGCGATCACGGTCCGTGGTCGGCGGGCGCCCTGGTCGCCGCCGTGGCCATTCTCGGCCTGGGAGCCCTGACGCTGCTCGCGCTCCGCTGGCGCGGGGCGCGGTGATCGGTTGAGGCTCTCGCTGGAGCGGGCCCGGCAGGTCGCCGTGGCCGCGCAGCTGCTCTCGGCACGGAGGCCCACCGGCATGCTCGAGGTGATCGAGCACCTGGGCGGGCTGCAGATGGATCCCATCCGGGCCGTGGAGCGGACCGAGCGCCTGGTGCTGTGGAGCCGGCTGGGCGCCTACGACGTTGCCGAGCTGGACCGGGCCCGGTTCGGGGCGAACCCGAGCCTCTTCGAGTACTGGGCGTTCATCCTGCCCCTGCGGGACTTCGGCATCCACCGGGAGACCATGCGGCGCCGTGCCGCCGCCAACGACACCCTGCGGGCCCGGCGCCGACGGGAGTGGCTGACGGCGAACGCCTCGTTCCGGCGGTACGTGAAGTCACGCCTGCGGCGAGAGGGACCGCTGCGGTCGAGCGAGTTCGAGGACCGCGCGGCGGTGCCGTGGGAGAGCGACCGGTGGTGGGGAAGCCGGGACGTGGGCCGGATGCTCGAGTACCTGTGGGACCACGGCGAGATCACCACCGTGGGCCGGGAAAGCGGCCAGCGGGTGTGGGACCTTGCCGAGCGGCGGTATCCGCTGAAGGAGCCGCGGCTCCCCGCCACGGAGGTGGCCCGCCGGGTGTTCGACCAGCAGCTCCGGTCGCTCGGGCTGGTGCGCCCTTCGGAGGCCGGGGTGACCTTCGGGGACCGGGTGCGGGGATGGGAACGGGCGGTGCGGAACGCGGTCCGCGACGGGCTGGCGGTGCCGGTCACCGTCGAGGGCGTGCGCGGCGAGTTCCTGGTGCACGTGCCCACCCTCGAGAAGCCGTTCGCCCCGCGGACCACGCTGCTGTCGCCGTTCGACCGGCTGGTGTGGGACCGGCGCCGGACGGAGGAGCTGTTCGGGTTCCGGTTCCGCGTGGAGATCTACGTTCCGGCAGCCCAGCGACAATACGGGTACTACGTGATGCCGGTGCTGGACGGCGACCGGTTGATCGGCCGGATCGACCCGCTGTTCGATCGGCGAACCGGCGTCCTGGAGGTTCGCGCGGTCCATGCGGAGCCGGACGCGCCGGCCAAGGCGGGCCCGCGCATCGCGGAATCGCTGCAGGAGCTGGCGAGCTGGCTGGGGGCGGAGCGGATCGCGTTGGGCCGGCGCCTCCCCTCCCGGTGGCGGGCCGCGCTCCGCGCCGCGTCCTAGGGACCGCCTTCCTTCCACACGGTGTACGTGGGCGGCCAATCGCCGCGCGAGCGGTACCGTGACAGCAGCACCCGCTCCACCTCGAACTCGAATGCGATCCACGAGTCCTCGACCGGCGTGTGGTACGCCGCCACCAGCCGCTCACGCAGCACGGGGTCCTCCACGCGGGCCGCGCTGCCCATCACGGCGAACTCGTCGTCCACGTCCTCGGGCGTGAACGCGTGCATGGCGTACCGGCCGTCCCGCAGAAGGTCCCGCTGCTTCGGCCCGGGGACGATGAACGCGAACAGCCCGCCGTGGACCAGCATCGGGCACATCGGGTGGAGGCGCGGGCCGCCGTCTGGCCGGACGGTGGCCAGGAACGCCAGGCCCACGCCGTACTGCGTGAACAGACGGCGACCGGCGTCGGCCAGGTCCGGCTCCAGCCCTTCGAACTCCGACCACCGTCGATCACCTCTGTCAGGCCGGCTTCAGCGCCACCCCAAGGAGATGGCCGCCCACTCCGCGAAGCGACCGCTCGGCCTCGGCGGCCCGGGCCGCCTGGAGCACGTGCTCCCGTCGGGCGGGATCGTCCCAGGCCCCCGGGACCAGCCAGCCCGGTCCCTCGATGGCCAGCACCTCGGGCGACTCGAACCCGGCCGCCGACACTTCCTCGGCCAGCTCGTCCGGGTGATGGAAGAACGCCGTGGTGAACCACTCAGGGCGGCCGGTTGGATCGGGATTCCGGTGCTGGCCGTCCCGGAGGTCGCGTTCCACGATCTGCCGGAACGCGGGATCGTCCAGCCGCGCGTACTTCAGCCCGTCCACCAGCGAGGCGAACCGCGAGATGCCCACCGCGAAAAGGACCCCGTTCGGCACGAGGGTCCGCCGGGCCTCGCGCAGGGCGGCCAGGCGGTCGTCCCGATCGGTCAGGTGGTACAGCGGCCCCATCAGCAGGACGACGTCGACGCTCCCATCGTCGGCCTCCAGCCTCCGGGCGTCGCCCACGGCCGCGGTGAACGGATGGTTGGGCTGCGCAGCGGCGGCGGCCAGCGCCTGCTCCACGTGCAGCGGCACCGGGTCGATCAGATGGACCGAGTAGCCGCGTGCGGCCAGCCAAGCCGAGTACGCGCCCGCCCCGCCCCCCACGTCCAGCACCCGGGCCGGGGGCGGAGGGAGGAACCGTTCCAGCAGCTCGCGGGTCCGGACCAGCTCGAGGGAGGGGACGTCCGAGTCGGCGCCCAGCCGGTCGCGTTCCTCGCCCAGCCCGTAGTGCGCCTCGATGTCCGGGTCGAGGTCGTTCCCGCTCACCCGGCGCTCACTCCGGCCCGACCATCCGCTCCGGGCGGACCGCCTCGTCGTACTCGGCCTCGGACAGATAGCCGAGCGACAGGGCCGCCTCCCTCAGCGTGGTGCCCTCGTGGTGGGCCTTCTTGGCGATCTCCGCGGCCTTGTCGTAGCCGATCCGGGGCGAGAGGGCCGTCACCAGCATCAGCGACCCGTCCACCAGCTCCGCGATGCGCTCCCGGTTCGGCTGCAGCCCCTCCACGCAGAACTCCCGGAACGTCCCGCACACGTCGGCGAGGATGGCCGCCGAGTGCAGGAAGTTCCGGATCATGACCGGCTTGAACACGTTCAGCTCGAAGTTGCCCTGCGAGCCGGCCACGGTGACGGCCACGTCGTTGCCCATGACTTGGCAGCACACCATGGTCATGGCCTCCGACTGGGTCGGGTTCACCTTCCCGGGCATGATCGAGGACCCGGGCTCGTTCTCCGGGAGCTCCAGCTCGCCGAGGCCGCTGCGCGGGCCGCTGCCCAGCCACCGGATGTCGTTGGCGATCTTCATCAGGGACACCGCCAGCGTGGTGATGGCCCCGTGGGCGAACACCAGGGCATCGTGCGAGGCCAGCGCGGCGAACTTGTTCGGCGCCGACACGAAGGGCAGGCCGGTCAGCTCGGCGATCTTCGCGGCGGCCCGCTCCCCGAACTCTGCCGGCGCGTTCAGCCCGGTCCCCACCGCCGTCCCGCCGATGGCCAGCTCGTACAGGCCGGGCAGCGTCTGCTCGATCCGCTGGAGCCCGGCGTCGAGTTGGGCGACGTAGCCGGAGAACTCCTGGCCCAGCGTGAGCGGCACCGCGTCCTGGAGGTGGGTCCGTCCGATCTTCACGATGTCCTCGAACTCCTCGGCCCGGCGGGCCAGCGCCTCCCGGAGCTCGCGCACCGCGGGCAGCAGGCGCCGGACCACGGCCTGCGCCGCCGCGACGTGCATGGCGGTGGGGAACGTGTCGTTGGAGGACTGGGACATGTTCACGTCGTCGTTGGGATGGATGGGCTTCTTCGAGCCCAGCTCGCCGCCGGCCAGCTCGATGGCCCGGTTCGAGATGACCTCGTTCGCGTTCATGTTCGACTGGGTGCCGGAGCCGGTCTGCCACACGTACAGCGGGAAGTGGTCGTCCAGCCTGCCCTCGACGACCTCGTCGGCCGCACGCACGATGAGGTCGGCCTTGTCCCGCGGGAGCTTGCCCAGGTCCAGGTTCACCAGCGCGGCCGCCTTCTTCAGGATACCGAAGGCGCGGACCACGTCGACCGGCATGCGGTCGTCCCCGATGGCGAAGTGATGCAGCGACCGCTCCGTCTGGGCGCCCCAGTACCGGTCCGCCCGGACCTGGACGGCGCCCATGCTGTCGGTCTCCGTTCGCGTCTCCTTCGTGTCGTCGGTCATGGGCCGGCTCTCCCTCGCAGTGCGACTGTTTGCAGCTTACGGCTAGGCCGGGGCCGCGCCCGCCGGTAGAGTCTGCCCCGTGCGCCTCGGACTCCTCATCAAGCGTGCCCTGGGCATTCTTGGGTTTTCGCTGTTCCTCGCGTTGACCGCCAGCGCCCTGTGGATCCCCAAGGTCTTCCAGCATCTCGGGGTGGAGAAGTACTACGACTACCCACGGGTGGTGGTGGACGCCTACGTGCACCCCGACGGGTCGATGAGCGTGGTGGAGCGACGGACGTTCGACTTCCAGAAGGGGTCGTTCTCCTACGCCTCAGCGGCCATCGACGAGCGCCAGCCGGGTGACATCGTCGGCGTGCGAGTCGCGGAGGGGAGCAAGGAGTACAAGCCTTTCTCCCCGTTCGGCGGGCCTGGGCCGCTCGACCCTGGCATCCTCTCGGTTTCGGACGAGGGCGACCACGTCCAGATCTACTGGTACTTCAAGGCACAGGACGAGCAGCGGACCTTCGTGCTGCGCTACACGGCGCTGTGTGCGGTGAACGTGTTCCCCGATGGGGCACACCTATATTGGCAGTTCATCCCCGCCGACGTCAGTTCACCGACCGACCATGCTGTCATCACCATGCACCTGCCGGGTCGGTTCTCGAAGATCCGTCGGCCGTCCCAGGCCTGCACCCCACTCTCGAAGCCGATCCGCCATCCGCCGCAGCTGGCCACCCCACTGGCGGCCGGCGACGTGCGGGCGTGGGGCCATGGCCCGCTCCAAGGGACCGTGCGGATCGTGGACCCCCAGACCGTGCGACTGGCGGTCGACAACGTTGCCCCGTACCGGTTCGTGGAGGCCAGCGTGCTGTTCCCGAAGAACGTCGTGCCGTACGAAGGGCTGACTGCGTCAGGGATCGGGCCGGAGCTCACGACCGTGCACAGCGCTCACGAGGTGCTCCTCCAAGAGGAGCACTTGGCCGCTGAGGCCAACGCGACCCGGCGGCGAGTGCACCTGTTCAACGTGGCGTGGAAGGTGGCCGCCGTGGCCTACCCGATCCTGCTGGTGGGGTTGCTGATCGTGTCCTACCGACGGGACCGGGTTTCCGGCGTCCCGCGGATCCTGCGGGACCCGCCCGAGGACATCCATCCGGTGGACCTGGCCGTGCTGTGGGGAAGCTACGCGCACGAGTCGCCCACCCAGAACGCGTACCGGGCCCAGCTGCTGTGGCTGGCCCAGCAGGGCGTGATCCAGGTCCAGGCCGACGGGCAGGTGTCCCAGCCAAAGGACATCGAGATCACCTTCGTGAAGGAGCCCGCGGACGGGCTCGATACCGAGTTCACCGGGTTCCTGTTCGCGGACAAGGGGGTGGGGCCGCTCAAGCTGTCGCAGCTCAAGGGCGAAGGAAACCGGGCCAAGCCGCTGCGGACGTGGTCCAAGGACGTCACGGACCGGTGGCAGCACCGGCTGGCCAAGCGGAAGAAGCGGTGGGAGTCCCGGGTCATGACGTGGGCCATGCTGGTCCTGATCGTCTTCGGCATCGTCGCCGGGGTGGAGACGCATCGGGCCGCCGTGCCGTGGTTGCTGGGCCCGGAAGCCCTGGTGCTCCTGTTCATGACCCGGTGGTTCATGCATCCCTACCTGCAGGGGAACGAACGCCTGCGCGTGGCCAAGTGGGCGGCGTTCCGGCGGTTCCTGCGGAAGTTCTCCTCGCTGCCCGACGCGCCGGCCCTGGCCGTGATCATCTGGGAGAAGTACCTGGTGTACGCCACGGCGCTGGGAGTGGCCCACCGGGTCGTGCACCAGGTGAAGGCCATCGTTCCTGAGGAGCAGCTTCCGTCGCCGTGGATGGGCGCCCCGCAGGGCTCGATGGGATTCCTGTGGGCGAACTCCATATCCAACCACGCCCCGGTGGCGGCCGCCATCGGCTCGAGCTCCGGCGGGACGTCCTGGAGCGGGTCGAGCGGCGGCTGGTCCTCGGGCGGTGGCGGAGGAGGAGGAGGGTTCAGCGGCGGCGGTGGTGGTGGCGGTGGCGGCGGCAGTCGCGGGGCGGGGTAGTGGCCACTAAGGAGGATGAGGTGCCATGGCTCGCGTGCTGGTGGTCTACAGGGGCCACAACCGCTCGGGGTACGCGCTGCACGAGGCCCTGGCCGCGGCGCAGGCAGGAGACCAGGTCGCCCTGTATCTGGCCGGCGATGCGGTGAACCTGGCGTGGGAACGGACGCTCCAGTTCCCGGACGAGTTCGGGCAACGGCTGCTGGAAGCGTGGAACGCCGTCCGGTCGGCCGGCGTGGCCGTCTACGCGGCGGCCGACCGGGTCGCCTACAACCGGAGCGAGCAGCAGATCGCAGACGTCGGCGTGACCGCCGTCACCGCCGAGCAGTACGTGGCCATGGTGAAGGAAGCTGACGCCGTCATCCCGGTATAGCGCCCGCCCCCTCGAGGAGGGCGGCCAGCTCGCTCCGCTCGGCGTCCGTCAACGGGCGGAGCGGGGCGCGGACGTCGCCGGAGATGGGGACGCCGCGCAGCCGCAGGACCTCCTTCAGCGCCGCGGGCATGGGGAGCTGCTGGACGGCCACGCGGAGCTGGGCGACCCGCGAGCTCAGCGACGGGTGCGGATGCGCGACCAGCCGCGACACCAGTTCCGGGAACGCGGTGGCCAGCCCGGACACCGCGCCGACGGCGCCCCGACCGAGCCCCTCCACGATCAGCGCTTCCGGCCCCACCAGGACATCCAGCCCATGCAGCAGGTACGGCTCCAGCCGCTCGAACGGCGCGTCGGACACCTTCATGCCGGCGAAGTTCGGCGCCGCGTCCCGTAGCCGGAGCAACACGTCCACCGGAGTGGGATAGCCGCTGCGGGCGGCGAACACGTAGACGTAGAAGGGCACCGGGGCGCACGCGGCGGCCGCCGCCCGGAAGTGCGAGAGCAACCCGGCCTCATCGAAGGGGTAGTACGGCGGCGCGATCACGGCCACGGCGTCGGCCTCGTGCTCCGCGGCGTGCGCGCACAGGGCGGCGGTCTCCAGGGTGGTCTGGGCCCCGCAGTGGACGGCCACCTTCAGCCTGCCGCGTGCGACATCCAGGAAGCACTCGGCCGCCGCGCGCCGCTCGTCGGGCGACAGCATGACCCCCTCGCCGGTGGTGCCCATGGCCAGGATGCCGTCCAGCCCACCCGCCACCAGGAAGTCCACCAGGGGGCCGAAGGCGTCGAGGTCCAGGTGCTCTCCGCCGTCGCGGAGCGGCGTCACCGCGGCGGCGATGGTCCCGCTCAGTGGGTGCCGATGTGATGCCATCATGTCGAGCGTACGACGCGCCGGGACGCCGGCGACCCTGTGGGGCAGATTGGGGATGGACACCACGGAGCCTCTGGGCAAGGATTCGGTCCAGATGGACTGAGGAGTCAGAGCATGGGGGGACCACTCCTCTTCTCACGCTCCGGGCCGGCTCGCCGGTTCCGGTGGCGAGAGAGGTGGTGAACCCGGCGGCCCTTCCCCCCCAGGGGCTCGGCAGGGTTCGGAACGTTCAGGTGCGTGTTCGCCGCGCGCTCTTCTCCGTCGGTGCCGCCGCTCTCATGGTCGGGCTGGCGCTCGTCCCCGGCCCCGCCGCGGCCACCCCCGTCGGCCCGATCACGTTCGACGACCTCGCCCCCGGCACCGTGGTCACGGATCAGTTCTCCGCTCTCGGTGTGACCTTCGACAAGGCGGAGGTGCTGGCCGACCCCGCCGGCGTCGCCCACTCCGGTCCCAACTGGATCGAGGTGTGCGTGGGTGCCGAGTTCGCCTGCCCCACGCCGATCCGGATGGACTTCTCGGCGACCCAGGCCGAGGTGTCCCTGTTCGTCGGCTATTCGGGGAGTCTTCCTCAGGCCGTGACGGTCGCGCTCACGGGCCTGGATGTCGAGGACGTGCGCCTCGACGGAGTCTCCGCCACGACCACGCTGGGGCCGAGCGACGGTCCCGTCCCGATCTCGGCGCCTCTCATCATCGACGACACCGCCGGCCGAATCCGGGCGGCCGAAGTGACGATCTCCGATTCCGACACGAACTTCGACCTCGCGGTGGACGACGTGTCGTTCGTCCCGGCGATGACCGACCTCGCGCTGGCCCTGCCCGATCTCCCGACGTTCGACGCCGCCGCCGGAACCCTGACCGAGACTGCCACCATCACGAACGCGGGCACGGTCACGTCGCCGCAGACGTCCGTGGTCGCGACGGCCGAGGGATGGGAGCCGGCCAGGGCCACGGTGCCGGGCCTGCCGGCGGGGGGTAACGCGGCGATCCCGATCGAGCTCACCGTGCCCGATGCGGCCCGTGGCACAACCGCCACCATCGACGTGACCGTCGACCCGGACGGGACCACCGGCGACTCCAACACCGACAACAACACGGTGTCATTCGACGTGCCGGTCCCGTCTGCGTCCACCCTCAGCCCGTCGGAGACCGGCCCGACCACCACCACCGGCTCGACCGGTTCAACCGGCCCGACCCAGATCCCGACCACTCCGGCCTCGAAGAAGGGCGGCCTGGGGCCGCTGCTGCCCATCGTCATCGGGATCGTCGTGGCCCTGCTGCTCGGGCTCGCGGTGATCGGCTTCAGAGCTCGGCCCCGGCCGAGCGAAGGTCGAGGAGCCCGGGCCCCCAGTCCTCGCGCTCGCCCGCCGGTCGAGGAGGAGGCAGCCCCGCCGCCGCCAGTCGCGCCTCCCGTCCGCACCGTCAGCACCGGGTTCTCCGATCCCCGTTCCCCGGGCAGGCCGCTCGACCGGAATCTGCCCCTCGATGTGGCCCGCCCCTACCTCTTCTGGCTCGAGATCGGCGAGCCGGTGGCCGGCGCCATCGAGGAACGGCCCACGCCCATCGACCTCTCCCGGCTCCCGCCCGAAGCCATCCTCACCGTGGTCCTGTTCGCATTCGAGGGCGGCCTGGAGGTCGAGGCCGGGGGCCGGGTGGGCCTGCTCCGGCTGGGATCGGACGAGCAGGTCGTGGTGGCGGGTCAACCGGCCGTCGCCCATGGCCTGGACGTGGGGGGCCTCGGCGAGCGCCGGCTCTTCTTCCCCGTCCGTACCCCGCGGGTTCCCGGGGTCTACACGATGCGGGCCAACATCTACTACCAGCGCGTCCTCATCCAGTCCCGGAGGGTCAGCGCCAGGGTCGGACCGATGCCCCCGATGCCCGGCCCTGCCATCCACGCCGACGTGGACTACACGTTCACGCAGTCCCTGGACTTCGCCCGAATCGCCCAGCGTCAGCCTCACCGGCTGAGCCTGATGGTGAACCAGAACGGAGAAGGATCCGCGGGGTTCATGTTCTTCGCCGACGACGGCCGCGCGCTGGCCTGTCCGGCCCAGGTGGGGGAAGGCGAGATCGCGGAGCACGTGAACCGGGCCCGCCAGCGCCTGCGGGAGGTGGCGTACGAGGCTCCCGTCGGAACGCAGGAGCCGCGATACCGGTACGGGGGTCCCGTGCCCCCCGACCAGCTCCGGGCCGACCTGGTCAAGCTGGCCGTGGCCGGGGCACAGATCTACTTCTCCATCCGTCACCGACTGGCGTGTGGCGACGACGACGATCCCCTGGACCGGATGGAGACGGTGCTGCGGGCTCCCGGGTTCGTCGAGGTCATCAGCAAGATCTCCCCGTCGTTCGTGCTGCCGGTGGGGATGCTCTACGACCACCCGGTGAGCGATGTGGGCTCCAGTGGGGCCGTCCTGTGCGACCGGTTCATGGCCGTCCACGCGGCGGGGACGGATATCGAGGAGCTGGAGTGCTTTGAGCAGGGGTGTGCACACCTCGGCGACGACATGGTGGTGTGCCCGAGCGGATTCTGGGGGTACCGGCACGACGTCGGCCTGCCCGCCTCCCTGGCCCGAGATGGCCGGGACTCCAGCGCGACGGACGGAGCGCCGATCATTCCCTGCGTCGCCGACCCCATCGTCGACGCGACGGTGGCCACGGACCTCGACGACGTGGACGCCCATCTGACCAGGCTCCGCCAGTTCCTGCCGGGGCTGGGGCTTCCCCCGGCGGCGACACGGGCCTCCGCGTTCACCCTTTTCAGGGGCTCGGCCCCACAGGTCGTGTACTTCTACTGCCACGGCGGGACCAAGAGCGAGAGGGTCGAGGGGTCGCTCGATCCGCTGGTGACACCGTATCTGCGGGTGGGGGCTCCCGAGGAGAACGTGATCTCGGTGCTCAACATCCAGACCGGCGCCTTTCCCTGGAAGGCGAGCCGGCCCCTGGTCTTCATCAACGGGTGCCACACGACGGCCCTGGATCCGCTGCACGCGCTGCAGTTCGTCAGCGCGTTCGTCGAGGACGCGTACGCATCCGGCGTGATCGGCACGGAGATCACGGTGTACGAGCCACTGGCGACGGCGTTCGCCGAGGTGTTCTTCAAGCGCTTCGTGCAGGGGGACCCGGTCGGCCGGGCGGTCCGGGCAGCCCGGCTGGCCCTCCTGGCCGCCGGAAACCCGCTCGGTCTCGCGTACGTCCCGTTCGTGGCCCCGGATCTCACGTTGGAGCGGCCGGAAGGCCACGGCTAGGAGGGAAAGACGTGCTGGCGGCAGCGAAGGCGGCAGCGACGACGTCGGGGCTCGAGCGCTGGGGAGCGTTCGGGTTCGGCCTGGTGCTGGGCTGGAACCTGTACTTCGTGAACCGCTACCGGGCCGGCCCGGTCGGCCTCCAGGACCTGGCGACCATCGTGGGAGCCATCGGAGGAACCGCGATCCTGGCGTTGTTCCCCGCGAAGACGGACCTGTTCGGTGCTTACGGGGTGGGTTTGGCCCTGGGGTTCTTCGCGTACTTCGCGCTCCTGGCGCTCATGGTGTGGCGCTCGGACAACTTCGACCGGGACTGGTTCTTGGATGGACGGAGAAAGGCACCGTCGGGACCGGTGGAGATCCCGAAGGACGTCACGCCCACGGCGAAGCCGATGGAGGACAGGGACGCGACCGGGCTGGGCTAAGCCCGCCCCAGCGGGGCGGTCACAGCCGGTCCAGCTCCCGGTGCACGAACTCCCGGTCCACCCGGAAGGGGTTGTCTTCCGGCCGGAGACGGCCGGTCAGCACGTCCACCAGGATGCGGCTGCCCGCCGGGCTTCCCATGATCCCGTGCCCGCTGTAGCCGCTGTTCACGTACAGGCCCTCGATCCGCGTCTCGCCGATCAGCGGGCGGTGGTCCGGGGTCATCGTGTACTGCCCCGCCTCGACGTACCAGTTCTGTTCGCCCCGATCCCACACGTCGCTCCAGAACGGGACGATGCGGGCGGCGGCCACCGGGCTGGCCGGGTCGAGCAGCCGCAGGCCGAAGTCGCGATCGGCCGGTACGTTCCAGCTGGGCGGGGACGGCGGCGTGTTGGGTTCCGTGCACAGCAGCCAGGCCCCGAACAGCGCCGGCCGCCAGTGGGTCCCGGTCTCCTCGTCGATGGTCATCGGCGCGTCCTGGGGGACCTCGGGGACGTCCGGCATCACGAGCTTCTGGCGGCGAACCGTCCGCAGGGGCAGGTCGGCCCCGGCCACCCCGGCCACGACGCCGGACAGCGGCCCGCACGCCACGACGGCCTGCGAGGTGGCCACGGCCGTGCTCCGGCTGATCACCGCTTCCAGCCGGCCGCCGGCGACCCGGAACCCGGTGACCGGGGTCTCCAGCACCATCTCGCCCCGGGAGGCCTCGGCCAGGCCCAGGGTCAGCGCCACCGTGTCCAGGAACCCGTCCTCCGCCCGGAACCGGCCCTGGACCACGTTCGGCCCCACGTAGGGGAAGCGCCCTCGGACCTCGTCGCCGGTCAGCAGCTCCACGTCGGTCAGGCCCCACCCGTGCTGCCGCTCGACCTGCCGGCGCTGGCGCTCCGCCCCCTCCGCGCTGGTGGTCAGCCACAGGTAGCCCTGCTGGCGCACCGCGAGGTCGTACGCGCGCTGTCGGGTGGCCTCCCGGAAGTTCAGGAACAGGTCCACGGACTCACGGACCAGCTCCAGCTCCTCCCGGTTGTCGAACTGCAGCCGGAACGCCCCGGTGGCCCGGGGGGTGGTCAGCGTGCACAGGTGCGGTCGCGCCTCGATCAGCAGGGGGCGGAGGCCAGCCCGGGACGCGAAGAACGCCGTGGCCGCCCCGACCACCCCGCCGCCGATGATCACCAGGTCCGCGCGACGCGGAAGGTCCGGTCGAACCCTCACCGCCGACACCCTAGCTCAGGGGACTGACAGGGCCTACGCGGCCCGGCGCACCGCCAGGATCTGCCAGTCGCCCTCGATGCCCTTGAGGTGGTGCGACCCCCGGTCCTCGAGCGTGAGGTCCGAGCCCACCACCAGGTCCTTCACCGTCCGGGAGACCAAGATCTCCCCCCGTCCGGCCAGGGCCATGATCCGAGAGGCCAGGTGCACCGCGATGCCACCGATGTCCTGCCCCCGGATCTCGATCTCACCGGTGTGGATCCCCGTGCGGATGGCCAGCTCCAAGGGCTGGAGCTGCTCGCGGAAGCCGCCGGCGAACCGGATGGCCCGGCCGGGGCCGTCGAACGTCGCCAGCACGCCGTCGCCCGTGCTCTTCACCAGCCTCCCGCCCTGCGCGCCGAGCAGCCGGGCGGCGATGTCGTCGTGCAGGTCGAGCAAGGCCCGCCATCTGGCATCGCCCATCCGTTCGAGCTGGGCCGTGGAGTCGACGATGTCGGTGTACAGCACGGTGGCCAGGGCGCGGTCCGGCGGAGCGGTCGGCGTGACACCCGTCAGGAACTCCTCGACGGCCTCCAGCGCCTGCTCGGGGTGGTCCCAGTACAGGGGGCCGTCCGCCCCGGGAAGCTCGACCAGCTTCGCGCCGGCGATGTGCTCGGCCAGGTAGCGGCCGTGCCCGAAGGGCATGAAGCGATACGCCGAGCGGTGCAGCACCAGCGTGGGCACGTGGATGGCCGGCAGGAGGGCCCGAGCATCCGCCCGGAACATCGACCGGAAGTACGCCGCCGCCGCCGTGGGCCCGGCGATGGACCGGGTCTTCTTCGCGTACCAGGCCCGGAAGCGGGGGTCATCCGCCCGGCTGGGGACCTGCAGGAGGACGTGCTGGTCGCTTCCCCACCGTTCGGCCATGGTCCGGTTCAGCTCCTCGGCCACCTCGGCCGGGATGCCCAGCGGATAGTCGTCGGAGGACACGTACTTCGCGCTGGTGTTCACCAGGATCAGTGCGGCGGTGCGTTCGGGCCGGGTGGCCGCGAACAGCATGCCCATGGGACCCGCGTCGTAGGAGGTCATGATGGCCGTCCGCTCCGAGCCCACCTCCGCCATCACGCAGTCCAACTCCTCGACGAAGGACTCCCAGGGGGGCAGCGAGTCGAGCGGCAGCGGGTCGGATCCCCCGGTCCCGCGGCGGTCGAACCGGATGACCCGGGCGAACGAGGCCAGCCGGCGGAAGAAGAGCTCGGCCAGGGGGTCCTCCCAGTCCGTGTCGAACGCGCCGAAGCTCCCGGCGGTCAGGACGAGATCGAGCGGGCCCGAGCCGAAGACCTCGTAGGCGATCCGGCCGGATCCCAGACGGGCGTATCCGGTGGCCCGCTCCACGGGCAGCAGCATAGCCTGTGGCCGCGATGCGGCCGCAGCGGCTGGTCCTGTGGGACGTGGACGGCACCCTCCTCTCGGCGGGACCGGTGGCCCGGGAGGTCTTCGGCCGGGCCGTGGAGGCCGTCGCGCACCGGCAGATCGGCGAGCACGGCGTCGCCATGAGCGGCAAGACCGACCCGCAGATCGCCATGGAGATCATGGAGCAGGCCGGCCTCTTCGAGGGCGAGGCGCGGCTGCTCCTTCCCCGGGTCCTCGCCGAGATGGAGCGGCTTCTCGAGCCCGAGTCCGAGCGGATCCGCACGGAGGGGCGGGTGTTCCCGGGCGTCGCGGAGCTGGTCACCCGGTTCCATCGAGACCCCCGAATCCTCCAGTCGGTCCTCACCGGGAATCTGCTCGCCACCGTCCGGATCAAGCTCCGGGCGTTCGGGCTGGACCGGTTCGTGGACCCTCGAGGTCGGGGCTTTCGGGAGCGACCATCACGACCGGACGCAGCTCATCCCCATCGCGCTGCGCCGTGTCGAGCAGCAGTACGGCTGGCGGCTGGAGCCGGACGGCGTGTGGGTGATCGGCGACACGCCTCGCGACCTGGAGTGCGCCCGGGCCGGTGGGGCGCGGTGCCTGCTGGTGGCGACGGGGCGGATCCGCATGGACGAGCTCACGGGGATCGGCGCGGACGCGGTGCTCGCCGATCTGGCCGACACCGATGCCGTCGCCCGGCTGGTCATGGACGGAGCCCTGCCCTCGCCTTGACCGTTCCGCGGGCCCGGCGGGAAGATCCCGCGAAGGTTGCGCCCGCAGCCAACCATCTTCGACTCGGGAGGAGCCATGCCGCGAAGGGTGCGCGTCGTCGCGGTGGCCGGTGCCATCGCCGCGACGGTCTGGGCCGGCGCTCCGGCATCGGCGTTCAGCCTGGAGCCGGGCAAGACCCTGGCCGAGCACTTCAACGGATCGAAATGGGTCAAGGTCACCAGCCCGAGCCCGTCCGGAGGCGATGCTCTCTTCGATGTCGATCTGCTGAGCGCCTCGGACGGCTGGGCCGTCGGCGTCCACGGAAAGGAACAGAAATCGCACCCGCTGATCGAGCGGTGGGACGGCTCGAAGTGGACCGTCGCCGCCGGCCCCAAGATCAGCGGCGGCAGCGAGCTCTTCGGCGTCGTGGACATCGCGTCGGACCTGGCCTTCGCGGTCGGCGTGCAGGGCATCGGCCAGCCCCTCATCGAGCAGTGGGACGGCTCGAAGTGGAGCCTGGTGTCCGCCCCCTCGGTCAACGGCGGGCAGCTCCGAGCCGTCGCCGCCATCTCCTCGACCGACGCCTGGGCCGTGGGAGCGATCAACGCCACCACCACCCTCACCGAGCACTTCGACGGCGGCCAGTGGTCCGTTGTTTCGAGCCCGTCCCCGAAGGGCAGCCGCCTAGCCGGCATCGCCGCGCTCGGCACGAGTGATGTGTGGGCAGTCGGGTCCAGCGGCGCGGGGAGCGGCAAGCTGCCCAAGACCCTGACCGAGCACTGGGACGGGGCGAAATGGTCGGTGGCGGCCAGCCCGAACCCCAGCGGAAACGGCGGCCTGACCGGGGTGGCGGCACGGGGCACCGACGTCTTCGCGGCCGGCACGTACCTGAACTCGGCCGGGTGTGAGCGGACCCTGATCCTGCACCGCGTCAACGGCTCGTGGAAGCAGGCCAAGACCCCCGATCCGTTCCGGTGCGACAACGAGCTGCTGGGCATCGCCGGCTCGGCCAAGTCGGCCGTGGCCGTGGGCGACCGACCGGAGAACTGCCCCGGCTCGAAGTGCAAGAACGTGACGATGGTCCTCCGCCTCCAGAGCGGCACGTGGAAGCTCCAGGCCAGCCCCAGCACCACGATGAGGTTCAACGAGTTGCGGGGCGCCGCGGTGGTGCCCGGGTCGGGGGAGTCGTGGGCGGTCGGGATCGCCACGAGCTCGTTCGTTCCGTAGCCCGCGAGAGCATTCGGCGGGGCTCTTCCGGCACGAGGCGGCTTCCGCTGCTTGCCAACGGGCCGGTTTGGTCGGAAACTCCACGGCACGGGAGAAAGGAGGTGGTCCTACTTGCAGAGACGCAGTGCGACCCTCGAGGTGACTGGCTGCTGAGCCGTCTCCGCGGGCGAGGATAGGACCACCCTCCCCGTACGCCGGGGACCACCCGGCAGAATCCAACCAGATCACCGAGCTCGCGAGCCCGGAGTTGGTCGCACCGGGCGGACCACTCGGAACCAGCGCATCGCCGGTCCGAAGCGATCGCGAGTTGGCCTGAGCACGAACCGGGGCCGGGAGCCACGCGCTCCCGGCCCCGTTCACGTCCCTTCGCACGCCCGCTGACCGCCTCCAGGCACCGAGGCGGAGTTCTCCTTGACACCAAGTAGTTTGCGGTGCAAACTCTAGGAAGACGGGGGATCTCTCTCGGCAGTGGCGAGGAGGCGATCGAGGTGGACCGTGGCGAGGCCGTCGAGGTGGACCGTGGCGAGGCCGTCGAGTGGCTCGGAACTGCCCAGCAGCTCAGACGGCGTACCAGGGCCGCCTCGCGACGGTACTGGTTTCCGCTCGTCGTGTTCGGGTTGATCACCCTGGGCTCGACTCCCCTGTACGTCGAGCCATCGGCGTCGGGGTCGCTGAGCTCCTCCTTCGTCGGCGGATTCCTGGTGTCCGACCCTCGGCGGCTGTCGCTGTACTGGGTGGTGGCGACAGCGATGGGCTACGTGGCGACGGTTCTCTATTACCGGTGGCGGGACCGCCGCAGCGGTATGGTCGCGAGCGTTCGCCCCTTCGTGGTCACGGGCGTGGCCCTGTTCGTCCTGCTCGCCCTGGTCTCACCCGGGGGCCTCGCGCTGGTCGGGCTCCCGAGCACGTGGACGCCGTGGTTCCGGGTGGGCGACCTGTTCATCCGGGGCCTCACCCCGTTGCTCACCATCGCCATCGGCCTCCTCGTCCTGTCAGCGTTCGAGCGCAGCGTCGCCTTCGTCGCATACGCACTGGCGTTCCTCGGTGTGGCGCTCACGGTGAACCTGTACGACATCGGGAACCTCACGTACCGGTTGGGCCTGGGGCAGCACGGGCTCCAGGCCAACGTCCTCACGGCGGCGGCGGTCCTCCTGGCGGGAGGCGCCGGATTCTGGCTCGCGGGGCGAGGGCGGGCGTGAGCCATCCCGCGCAGGACCTCGACGAGATCGTGCACCAGCGCAACCGCCTGGCCATCCTGGCCATCCTGAGGGAGGCCAGGAAGGTGGAGTTCACCTACCTCCAGAAGGAGCTGGACCTGACCGGCGGCAACCTGTCCCGGCACCTGCAGGTGCTGGAGGACGCCGGGCTCGTGCAGATCGAGAAGGGATACCAGGGCCGCCGTCCGAAGACGTGGGTGCAGATCACGAAGGCAGGGAGCCACGCCCTGGCCAGCGAGCTCCGCACGCTCGAGAAGATCGTGGCCGGTCTCCAGGGCGCCGGGTCGGCCCCGGCCTGACCGCTACCGGGCCCGGAGCCAGGCCCGGAACTCCCGAGGCAGCGTGTTCCCGCCCCGCGGCGGTTCCCTCGGGTCCAGCCACGAGGACCGCTTCTTCTCGTTCTCCAGCAGGACCCACTCGTAGCCGTAGGTCCGGGGGCCCGCCCAGAACGGCTCCGGGAGCCACCGTTCGCCCTGCAGGGACGCCACCGCGGCGTACCCGTACCGGGGCCGTTCGGTCCAGAAGCCGTCCACGTCGTGCAGGGCCGATCCCCGGGTCCGGGCCCGGACCTCCGCCACGTTCGAGAACTCGCCGATCCAGGCCAGCCCGACCCTGGCCCGGGCCACGACCAGCCCGCCGTGGAGCTGGACCCACACCACGTCGTCGGGAGCCGCGCCCTCCTTGTGGGCCGGACCCGGCCGGTCCCGGATCTCCACGGCGAACCCCAGCGAGGGCGCCTCCGCCGTTCCTGTGAGGTGCTCGAGGCGCCGGATCAGGACGTGCTCCATGACGGGGCCAGCGTATCCGCAACGCCGCTAGGGTCTCCACACCAGCTCGACCCGGCCGACATTTCCTTGGGGCCGGAGCGCCGGCTCGCCGGGGTGGACCACGATCGAGCTCACCAGCCGGGCCACCACGGCCCTCCTCCATCCGAGGTCCCGGGTCTCCCACTCGTGCCGGAATCGCCCCACCTCGGCCGGGAGCTCGACGCGATGCCCGGAGGCGGGTGCCAGGATACGGTCGCGCTTCGGGGAAGGGGACTTGAGGATCCCGACGATGGCGGCGTAGACGACCTCGTCGATGTCGTGCCCTTCGACCCGCGCCCGGCCGCACCTCGGGACGTCGGGGCAGCGATAGGACCGCTCGATCCCCCCGCGTTCCGGGCTGCCGACCATCAGGCTCTCGCACTCACCGCACACCAGGGTCCCGGTCAGCAGCTGGGGGCCACTCGGGTCGGCCGCCCCGCTCGATCCATGGATGTACACGACTGACACACAGGGGAGCGTAGGGGCGGGTCGGTCCGCCAGCATCGGCCGAAGGGGCGGACCTCGGTCCCGAGTTCGGTCACCGGATCGCACGTCGTGCGCACTAGGACGAGCGGCGAGCGCTTCCCCCTTCCCCCGTTGGTCCCATGGGACGTGGGACCATTGCCCTCCGGTACGGCGGCTCTCCTCCGGTTCGATGGGGAAGCACGACCCGCGAATGGGAGGACGGCCATGGGCAAGGCACGGACGGCGCACCGACTCCATCAGGAGCAGATTCGGTTCGAGACGGTCCGGGCGGCGCAGGTGGCCCAGCGCCAGCACCGGGTGGCCGTGTACTGGATCCCCGCCGTGGTGGTCCTGGTCGCCGCCATCGTGGCCGTCTTCGTGACGCTGGGTGGTAAGCACGGGACCTCGGCCACGAAGGCGAACATCGACGGTCCCTCCCTGAGCGCCCCGCTGTCGGCCGGGTCGTCCATCCCGAACTTCGAGGCGCCCGCGCTGAACGGCGGGGGCGGCCAGGGTGGAAGCGTCTCCTGGAGCTCGTACCGCGGCGAACCCACGGTCCTCGAGGTATGGGCGCCGTGGTGTCCGCACTGCCAGGCAGAGGCGCCGGTGCTGGTCCGGCTGGCCCACGAGTTCCCCGCGGTGAAGGTGGTCACCGTGGCCACGGCCGCCGGCCTCAACCCCGGGCCTACGCCGGAGCAGTTCGTGCGGCAGTTCGGCTACACGTTCCCGGTGGGGCTGGACGACGAGCAGGGGACCATTGCCTCGGGGCTCGGGGTCCGCGGGTTCCCGCTGATCTACTACGTGGGCGCGGGCGGGAATATCGTCTCAGTGCAGGAGGGCGAGGCCCCGGAGCAGCAGATGCGCGCAGCCTTCGCCGCCCTCTCGGGGTGAAGGGGCCGCCCGGTGGCACGGGCGTCCGCGAACGTGCTCCGCTGTCCTGCTACCGGAGCCTGCCGTCGAGCTCACGTTTGTACTTCCCTGCCTTCGAGACCATCGTCAGGATCAGGGACGGAGCGCAGCCCTTGACCAGCAGGCAGTACACGTCCGCTCGCTCCGCTTCCAGGTTCAGCGACTCGTCGTCATAGGCGGTGAACACCACCGCTTGGGTCGACGGTTGGTGCTCCTTGATGCGGCCGATCGCCTCCAGCCCGTCCATTCCCGGCATCCGATAGTCCATGAGGACCACGTCGGGCCGGGACTCCAGGGCCAGCGAGACCGCTCCCTGCCCGTCGGCGACCTCCCCCACCACGTCGAAGCCCTCTTCCACCAGCAACTTGCAGAGGGCGTTGCGGAGCAGCTCGTCGTCCTCGGCGACCAGGACTCGGACCAGGGTCGGGTTGTCGTGCCTCTCCAGAACGGAGCTCATGCTGGGGTCACCTCCCTGGGGAGGCGAGCGCGCACGACCGTTCCTCGCCCCGGCCCGGATTCCAGCTCCCATTGACCCCCGGCCATCTCGATCCGCTCGCGCATGCCCAGCAGGCCGAAGTGACCGGCCGGGTCGGGGACCGGCAGCTGAATCGGGTCGAAGCCGGCGCCCTCGTCCCTGACCTCCAGCACCACATCACCGTTCACGGCCAGGAGCGAGACCCAGGCCCGATTCGTGGATGCATGCTTGGACACGTTGGTCAGCGCCTCCTGCGCGACCCGGTACAGCACGATCTCCTGGGCGGGGGCGAGGCGGCCATCGAGCCTCGAGTCGATCGAGTAGTCGAGCCCGGTGTCCCGCTTCAGCTCGGTGAGGTGCTGCTTGAGCGCAGCCTCCAGCCCCAGGTTGTCCAGAACCGGAGGACGAAGCTCGCGCATCATTCTCCGCAGGCCCTGCACCTCGTGCCGAAGCCGTTCCTGGACCTGTCCCACGTTCTCTCGCGCCGTCGAGAGGCCCTCTCTCTCGAACCTGCGCCCGGCCCCCTCCAGGAGCAGGTCCAGGGCGGCGAGGTGCTGGACCGGCCCGTCGTGGAGCTCCGCGGACAGCCGCTTGCGCTCCTGCTCAGCTGCCTGGACGGTGCGCCCGAGCAGCTCGGCTCGTTCCGCCTGGAGGCGTTGCAGCGTTCGTTCGGCCTCCACCCGCCGGGTCACGTCCCGCGTGTTGAGGACCACGCCGCGGACGAGATGATCGCTGATGAGGTTGGTGGCGGCAGTCTCCACGTGACGCCATGACCCGTCGCGGTGCCGGAGGCGGTACTCCACGGTCCCGGTCGAGCCGGGGCTCGCCGCCAGATCCTGCAATGCTCGAACGACCGACTCGGCGTCCTCGGGGTGCATGAGGTCCGAGAGACCCTTGCCCACGACCTCGGCGACCGGGTGGCCGAACACCCGCTCCACCGAGGTGCTCTGGTAGGTCACGACCAGGTCGGGGTCGACCACCGTGATCATGTCCGACGCCTTGTTCACCAATGCGCGAAACTGCGCCGCCCGCTGCGCGCTGGCACGACGGAGCAACAGGGCCATGGCGATGGCCGACAGGGCTCCGACGACGCCGAGGACGATGCCCACGCGCACGAGGCGTGACCCGCTGGCCTCCGCGTCGCGGGTCATCTCGCCGACCGCGTCGTTCGTGATGGTCCCGACCTGCGCCCCGATGATCCTGAGCTGGAGGATCTGGCGGGCGAGGTCCGGTCCGGACGCACCCGGACCGAGCAGGCTGGAGCCCGTTGCCACCAGCTTCTCGATGAGCTTGTGCTCTTGCTCGAGCTTGGCGACAACCCTCCAGTTGGAGCTGGCGCGGGGGATCTCGATCCGACCGTCGGCCCCCTGGACCGCATCCACGGTGCCCCCCCGCAGCAGGGCGTCCGCGTTCACCAAGAGCATGGAGGCATCCGCCCCGGGATCCGCGGGATACCCGAAGAGATTCAGCAGCACGTCCTTGGTGTAGCGCTCGGCCAGTGCCCTCTGACGGGCGGCCACGTTCACCACCAGGGCGGCGTGTTGCTCGTCCGAGGTCGCTCGTGTGTTGTAGACGAGGATCGTGCCGACCACCGCCAGATAGGCACCGAGGATCCATGCGAGCCTGCGCTCGGAGGCGAGGGGCCGGGCCAGGCCTAGACGGGACCGTCGCGACCGTGAGCCCACCGGGAGTCGGGACGTCAGGCTCCGCTTCATGACGGGCCGCCTACGCCACTCGCAGGGAGACGTACATCCCGCCCAGGTAGTGGCCCTCCAGGTTGCAGAAGAGCACATATCGCCCGGGCGGAAGGTGGATGGGGAGGACCTGGGAATCACCGATGTCCAGATCCGAGATCTCGTCGACGTCCTGAAGCGACGGGGACTTCTCGTCCACGGTCAACCCGTCGGATTGCAGGGGGAGTTGGCTTGCCGGCAGCTGGGTTTTCACGACCACGAACTCGTGCGTGGAGGGCCCCTGATTGTGGACGTCGAAGTCGACCACACCGGAGGGGATCTGGGCCGAGGACAGGTGGATGTGGAAGTCTCTGACCCGGACCTCGACGGTGGCTCCGGGAGGGACCGAGCGGCCCGAAGAGCATGCGGGCAGGGCCGTCAGGATGACGGCGATTCCCAAAGCGGCTCTTGGGAGCCACCTGTGGGTTCCTGTACGCACGGCCGACCTCCGGCCCCCCGCTGGTGCCTCATTGACGGATCGGACGACCGCGGGTCCTTCTTGAGACCTCGCGTTGGGAGGACCGAGGCGCCGGGCGACGCCTCCCGCACCTGTCGTTCCCGGGAGGCGCCCGCCGATACACTGGCGCTCCTTCCCGGCGCCGGAGGACGGATGGGGTTCAAGAAGGAACGGCTCGGACCACGGCTGGTCCGGGCAGCCCGGTCGGGGGACCGGTACCGCGACGCCCACATGTTCCTGGGTGGGACGGGCGCGGTGGGGGGGACCGCGGTGCTGCAGATGCTCTCCCTGTACGAGGAGATGTTCGCCATCCATCTGCCGGAGTCCGACGACGTGCCGGTGATCGTGGCCACCGGGACCACCGCGGACGAGATCCAGGCGTTCACCCGGCGGCTGTTCCGGTTCGTGGAATCCCGTCACGGCCCGGACCGCCTGCCCCGGCGGGTCCGTCGCGGCTACCTCTCCGCGAGCGGGGTGTTCGTGGCCCTGGAGCGATTCGAGGTCTCGGCCATCCCGGGCCTCCAGGCGGTGGCCCAGACCTCCGCCCAGGAGCGGCCAGCCGTGGTGGCCCGATTCCTGGAATCGCTCGGCACGAGTGCCGACGAGGCGCCCGAGACCGTGTTCAAGGCCCTGGCCACGGTGGTCTCGGCCGCGCGCCCGTTCACCGAGTTCCTGGAGCGCTACCGCGACGAATACCTCCGGCCCCTCGGGGTCGAGCGGTTCCGCTCCGTGGTGGTGGGCATCCCCATCCCCAGCCTGGTGGCGTACCACCAGACCGAGCTGGAGCACACCTCCGAGCATGTCCCCGGCCTGGGAGCCGAGCACGTGGACGAGCTGAAGGAGCTGTTCGTGGAGGCCGTCCGGGACGACCTGGTGCAGGTCCAGGAGGGGCTGGCCGACACGGTGCTGATGGCCCACACCACGGGCGTGGGCGGCATGTACGACGACGACGTGGACGATCAGGGCCGTTCCACCATCAGGCTCGGTTTCGCCCACAGCGGGCTCGACCTGCGCCTGGCCGAGAAGCAGCGGTTCGCGGAGAAGCTCACCCGGATGTACTCGGCCGCGGGGATCAAGGTGCTGGTGACGGCGGCGGCCATCGGCATCGACGAGGTCCGGGTCCGGGAACGGATCCCGCTGCACCGGGGCATCCGCCGGCTGCTGTTCGACGCGCCACAGGAGGTGTTCCCCGGGTCGAAGGGCTCCCAGCCCGGTGAGGCCCGAGCCACCCGAAGGGCCGGGCGCCCGCTCCCGTCCCGGCACGTGCTGCGGGTATTCCGGCCGCTCACCGTGCCGCTGGACGACCCGCCGGCCGGCGACGTGGCCTTCGAGCTGGGGGAGGAGATCACCCCTTCCTACGCCATCCGCAGCGGCGAGAACGGGTTCTTCACCGTGGCCAACGCGGAGGCACTGTACCGCGTGATGCGGGTGGCGTCGGCCGGCGAGCTGGGGCTGATGCTCGCCACCGTGGGCCTGTTCGGCGACGACCGGCTGGACCCGTGGTTCCGGGACAACGTGTGCTACTTCGACGAGACCGACAATGCCCGGCAGGTCCTGGACTTCCTGGCCCAGCCCGCGCTCCGCCGCACCCAGCTGTCGGGCCTGGAGCCCATGGCCCTCCAGGACCTCGGCTCGGCCAAGCACCAGGGCGAGATGCACACGCTGGCGCTCCTCATCCTGCTGCACCGCCTGCGCACGCTGGACGCCGACGCCATCGATCCCTACGTCGACCTGGACCACTTCGACGCGCGCGGGTTCTTCGTGGAGCGCTCCCGGGCCCTGACCTTCGAGGACGTGGCGGCGTGGGAGTTCGAGGGGGTGGCCCGCGACCTCCAGGCGCTGGTGGCCGCCGACGAGCCGGAGGACCTGCTGGCCCTCACGGCCTCCCGCGAGCAGGAGCTGTTCCCGCGCCGGCAGGAGGCGCTCCGTCAGGTCCTGGAGCGGGTGCTCCACGCCGTGTGGCAGATCCCCTCGCTCGGCTCACCACTGGTGTTCGAACGCGACGAGCAGGTCTTGCTGCGCACCGGCTACTACGTGGCGCCCCTGGACCTGTTGATCACGGAGCACGACACGCTCGACCGCTGGTTCCGCGCGCAGGACGCCTCGGCCATTGACGACCTCCGTGACTACCACTTCACGGTCGGTGGCTTCGTGGACATCCGCCCGCACGCGGTGGTGTGCACGGCGAGGAGCGACCGGGAGGACCTCACCGGCCGGGTGGCCCGGTTCCGGGACGAGGAAGCCCTCCGGGCGCACCTGCTGTCCCTCGAGCCGTACACGTTCTTCGCCACCAGCGGGCTGCTGGCGATGTGGTTCCGCTTGCGCTCGCTGTACCGGCTGCTCCGGGAGGCCATGATCGAGCTGGGAAGCCTGCACGAGTTCCGGTGGCACATGCCCCGGGACGCCCGCGGCCACATCCTGGTCGTCCCGGGTGTGGTGGAGGCGTTCCGGATGGTCTCGGAGGGCCTGGAGAAGACCACCGGGACCGAGCGGCTGGACGGGATCTGGGGGTACGAGCGCCGCCCCGTGCCCGACCGGCGGGGAACCATCCCGGGTGTGCCTGGACCGAACGGTTCGAACTCCAGCTGACGGCGGCGCGTAGACTCCCCGAAGCCCCGGCGAGGAGGTTCCACCGTGCTGGCAGAAGGCATCGAGGCTCCGCCGTTCACCCTGCCCGACCAGCACGGGAACCTCGTCTCGCTCGAGGAACTCCGGGGGCGGTGGGTGGTCCTGTGGTGGTTCCCCAAGGCGTTCACCGCCGGCTGAAAGATCGAGGGGAGGGGGTTCCGTGACCGAGCCCCGGAGTTCGCCGAGACCGGCGCCGAGCTGCTGGGCGCGTCGTTCGACACCCCCGAGGACAACCGGGCCTTCGCGGAGCAGAACGGCTTCCCGTTCCGCCTGCTCTCGGACGTCGACCAGTCCGTCGGCACGGTGTACGAGACCAAGCGGCACGCCGACGAGTCGAGCCCCGAGTACGCCAAGCGCCGGACCTACCTGATCGACCCGGAGGGCCGGATCGTGAAGGCGTACCGGGTCCGGGACATCCCGGCCCATCCGGACGAGGTGCTTCGGGACCTTCGGGAGCTCCAGGCGGAGCGGGGGTAGCGGCTCGCCGGTTTCAGCCTGCGGAGCGGGCCGCCGCGGGGGCGCCGATCCGGTCGAGCCACGTGGCCACGATCCGGACGAACCCTTCGGGGTCTTCCATCATCGGCACGTGGCCGATGCCTGGCAGGGGCTCGAACGTCCAGTCGGGGCGCATCGACGCCACGGTCTGGGCGGCCACCAGCGGGACCAGCCGGTCCAGCTCGCCGTGGATCAGCAGGGTCGGCGCCGAGACCGACTGGATGGCCTCGCGGACCCGTTCGGGCTGGTAGAGGACCTCGATGATGTTCCGGGCGCCCTCCAGGAACCCGTCGCGCGCGTCCGCCCCGTGCGTGTACTCGCGCGCGAACTCGACGTGGTCCTCCACGACCTGCGCGGGCAGCGTGGAGGGGTCGGCGCAGGTCAGGGCGAGCATGTAGTCCACGAGCTGTCGTGGGTCCTGGTCCCGCATGGAGTCGAGCAGCGCCTCGCCCACCCCCGGCATGGCGTACGCCGCGAACAGCTGCACCACCACCGGGTCCAGGGCGTCCACCCACGCCGGGAGGGCCGGGTCCACCAGCACCAGGGCGGCCACGCGGTCGGGGCTTTCGGCCGCCTCCAGCAGGGAGATCAGCCCGCCCATCGAGTTGCCGGCCACGACGGCCGGCTCGCCCACGACCTTCTCCAGGAACGTGTCGAGGAGATGGCGGTTCCCGTCGATGGACGAGGAGCGACCAGCCCGGGGCGTGCGCCCGAACCCGGCCAGGTCGACGGCCAGCACGTGGGCGTGCTCGGCCAGGTGGGGAGCGGACGCTCCCCAGTTCACGGTGGCCCCACCCAGGCCGTGTACGAGCACCACGGTCTGCCCGGAGCCGCCGAAGTCCACGTAGTGGACGGGCCCGTTCAGGTCGATGGTTCGATGGTCCATGGTCCCCCATCCTACCCGTCGGTAGGTCCGTCGCCTCTGCCGGGTGTGTCGGGCGGACGTCAGGTGCGGCGGTAGCCGCGCACGGCGAGCGGCACGAACACCAGCAGTAGCCCGGCGAGCCACGCCAGGGTCTGCAACACGTGGGTGGATGTGGTCCCGCCCTGCACCGCCGTGGCGGTCTGCCCGCCCAGCGTGAGTGAGCGGATGGCCTCCACCGTGATGGAGATCGGGTTGACCTTGGCGAATGCCTGGAGCCACCCGGGCATCGAGCTCACCGACACGAACGCCGAGGATGCGAACACGAAGGGGAACACCCACACGAAGCTGGCCGCCTGGGTGGCCTCCACGTCGCGGATGCGCAGGCCGATGTTTGCCGAGATCCACGAGAACCCCAGCCCGAACAGCACCGCCAGCAGGATACCGGCCACCGCACCGAGGAACCCCCCGTGGAACCGGAACCCGATGGCGTAGCCGACCCCGGTCATGAGCAGGACCACGAACAGGTTCCGGACCGTGTCTCCGATGGTCCGCCCTGCCAGCACGGCCGAGCGGGCCATTGGCAGCGACCGGAACCGGTCGATCATCCCGCGCGACAGGTCCTCGGCCAGGGCCACGCCGGTCTGCGTCGACCCGAACACCACGGTCTGCACGAAGATCCCCGGCATCAGGAAGTCGATGTACTTCACACCGGGGATCCGGATCGCTCCGCCGAAGACGTACGCGAACAGCAGCACGAACATCACCGGCTGGATGGTGGAGAACACCAGCAGCGTGGGGACCCTCACGTACTTGATCAGGTTCCGGCGGGTGATGGCGGCGATGTCGGAGATGGTCCACCCCAGCTGCGACCGGGTCACGGCGGGTCGAGCGGAGACGGTCGTCGCGCTCACTCCTGGCCTCCTTCCTGGCCGCCGCGGCGCCGCTGGCGACCGCGCTTCTTCTCCTTCTGCCCATCCTGCTCGGCTTCCTCGGCGGCATGGCCGGTGAGGGCCAGGAACACGTCGTCCAGGCTGGGACGGTGGAAAGCCAGGTCGGTGACGTCGATCCCGGCATTGGCCAGGCGGGTGGCGACGGTGGCCAGGGTCCCGCTGCCCTGCCCGCCCACCGGGATCCGCACCACTCCTGTGTCGTTGTCCGCCTGCGGCGCGCCGATCCCGCACGCGAACACCTCCCCCACGGCATCCCCCAGCCTGGCCCGGTCGGCCACCCGGAACTCCAGGATCTCGCCGCCCACCTGGTCCTTCAGCTGGTCGGCCGTTCCCTCCGCGATGACGCGGCCGACGTCGATCACCGAGATCCGGTGGGCCAGCTGCTCGGCCTCCTCCATGTACTGCGTGGTCAGGAGCACCGTGGTCCCGTCGTTCACAATCTCCCGGATGACCTCCCACAGCCCGAACCGGCCCCGCGGGTCGAGTCCGGTGGTGGGCTCGTCCAGGAACAGGACCGTGGGACGCCCCACCAGGCTGGCCGCCAGGTCCAGGCGGCGCCGCATGCCTCCCGAGTACGTCTTGGCCACGCGGTGCCCCGCCCCGGTCAGCTCGAAGCGCTCCAGCAGGTCGTCGGCGCGCCGGCGGGCCTCGGCCTTTCCCAGGTGGTAGAGGATCCCCACCAGCTCCAGGTTCTCCCGGCCGGTGAGGGTCTCGTCCACGGCGGCGTACTGGCCGGCCAGCCCGATGGCCCCCCGAAGCTGCTCGGCGTCCCGGACGACGTCGAACCCGGCCACCTCGGCCCGGCCGCCGTCGGGCTTCAGCAGCGTGGTGAAGATCCTGACGGCCGTGGTCTTGCCGGCGCCGTTCGGGCCGAGTAGGCCGAGGATGGTGCCTTCCTGTGCCTGGAGGTGGATGCCGTCCAGTGCCTGGACGTCGCCGAACGACTTGGCCAGCTGCTCCGCCATGATGGCGGGACGTCCGTTCGAGCCCGGAGCGGACGGTTCTGAGTTGATCTGAAGGGCCACGGCAGACTCCCGGCAGGCGAGTGACAGGCCGAAGCCCGGGAGTCTAGCAGGGCAATGTGAACGAACTGAGGAGGCGGCCGGAGCCGCCTCGCTCGAGCTGCGGGAACCGACTGGCGGCGGCCGGTCCTACGAAGCGGCCTTGCCCAGGATGCGCATGACCTTGGTGCCGCACACCGGGCAGATGCCCTGGGCGGCCCGCCGGCCGTTCTTCAGCGTGACCTCCTCGCCCTCGAACTCGCGCTTCTCCCGGCACTTCACGCAGTACGCCTCGTACTTCGCCATGCCCCCTCCTTCCGGTCTCGGGGCCGTCTGGAGCCGCCACGCGTGCGTGCGCACGGCTTCAGAGGGGATTGTTGCCCGTTCGTGCGCGGTTTCAAGCACCCTCGGGGAACGTGTGTTCGATCGGTGGGAGCCCCGGGGCTCGTGGTTGGGGCCGGGGCGGGCCAGGCCGCCTGCTCAAACATCCTCGCTTCGCTTCGCTCGCTGCGGAACTCGCGATCGGCCAGGCCCGCCCCGGCTCGTGACCCCTTCAGCCGCCCGACGACTCCTTCTCCAGCACGTATGGGCCGATGACCAGTGCGTCCATGCCTGTCTTGAGGTAGTCGTCCACTGCTTCGTCGGGGGTGTTGACGATGGGTTCGCCCCTCAGGTTGTAGCTGGTGTTGAGGACGACGGGGACGCCGGTGAGGTCTCGGAAGTGCTCGATGAGGCGGTAGAAGGCGGGGTTGGAGTGGCGCATGACGCTCTGGAGGCGGCCGGTGCCGTCGACGTGGGTGACGGCGGGGATGACGTCGTGCTTGTCGGGGCGGATGGGGAGGACCAGGAGCATGAAGGGGTTCGGGTAGTAGCCCTCGAAGTAGTCGGCGCCGTCCTCGTCCAGCACGGCGGGGGCGAACGGGCGGAAGCCTTCGCGGTGCTTGACCTGCGCGTTCACGATGTCCTTCATCTCGGCCTTGCGGGGATCGGCCAGGATGGAACGAGCCCCCAGGGCGCGGGGGCCGACCTCGGCCCGCCCCTGGAACCACCCCACGATCTTCGAGCCAGCCAGCAGGCGGGCGGCCTCGGCCGCCGGGTCGGCGACCTCGCGGAAGGGCAGGTCCCGCGCCGCCAGCACGTGCTTGAAGTCGGTCTCCGGCGGCTCGGGGCCCAGGAACGCGTGCTCCATCCGCCACTCCCTCGGCTTGCCCGAGAGCTGGTGCCACGCCATCAGCGCGGCGCCCAGGGCGTTCCCCGCGTCGCCCGCGGCGGGCTGGATGAAGATGTGCTCGAAGGGCGTCTCCGCCAGCAGCCGCGCGTTCATCACGGAGTTCAGGGCGACCCCGCCGGCCATAGCCAGGTTCTTCGAGCCGGTCAGCCGGTGCAGCGCGTTGGCCAGGTGCAGCCCCGCCTCCTCGGTGACCGCCTGCACGGCGTAGGCCAAGTCCTCGTCCCGCTCGGTCATCTCGGATTCAGGCACCCGGGGCGGCCCGTAGCGCTGGGTGAACCGCTTCGCCAGCCAGCCGCCCTCCAGGTGGTAGGCGAACCATTCGAGGTTCACCGTGAACAGCCCGTTCGGCATCAGCCGGATGAAGTCGCGGAACTGCTCGACGAAGCGGTCCCGCCCGTAAGGGGCCAGGCCCATGACCTTGCCCTCGTCGGCATTGGGGTGGAAGCCCAGGAACCACGTGAGCGCGGTGTAGACCTCGCCCAGCGAGTCCGGGTTGCGGACCTCGTGGAGGGTATCCAGCCGGGTTCCCGTTCCGTGCCCGAGCGTGGTGGACAGGAAGTCCCCGCCCCGGTCCAGCGTCAGCACGGCGGCCTCGTCGAACCCGCTGGCGTAGAAGGCGCTGGCCGCATGGGCCTCGTGGTGGCCGAGGTTCACCACGCGGCCCCGGTAGCGGTAGCGCCGGACGAACGACTGCTGCTTGCGCAGGAGGAGCAGGTCGAACGCGGTCTGGACGCCCATGCGCTTCCATCCGCGGGGCATCCGCTTGAGGGCGTCGGCCGCCCCGCGCCGGAAGTCCAGGCCGGTCCGGTGGGAGAACGCAACCGCGTCCAGGTCCCGGATCCCGATCCCGCCCTGCTGGAGGCAGAACTCGATGGCCCGGTCCGGGAAGGCCTTGGTGTGCTTCTCCCGGTTGAACCGTTCCTCCTCCACGAACGCCACCGGCACGCCGTCCTGGACCAGCGCGGCGGCCGTGTCATGCGAGAAGCAGTTGATCCCGAGGATGTTCACGCGGGCCCTTTCATACCAGCTTTCCCCGGCGGACAATCGCGCGGCGCGGCCCGCGCGTAGGACTTCCTGAGCGGACCCCGGCGGAGGAGGATCGGACCATGCGCAGGAACTGGAAGCTGGTCGTAGCTGCAATCGCGGTGCTCGCTGTTCTGATCGCCGGCGCAACCACGAGTTTCGCCGCTACCAAGGCCAAGAAGGTCACCATCGGGGTCCCATTCGCCTTCTCGCCGCACAAGGTGACCATCCTCAAGGGCCACCGGGTGAAGTGGGTGAACAATTCCGGGGCGCTGCACCACATCCTGTTCACCAACGGCGCGGCATTCAACAAGGACGTCCCAGTCGGCGGCTCGGTGATCAAGGTGTTCCACCACAAGGGCACCTTCCACTACCACTGCACCATCCACCCCACCATGACGGGCGTGGTCGTCGTCACCTGAGCCCGGACTTCCGGCCGTCAGTGCCGGTACGCCTCGCGACGGTGCTTGATTCGGGTGACCAGCACTTCCTTCGCGGAGTCGTCTACGCGAAACACGATCCGGTAGTCACCGACTCGCGTTCGGTAAGCGTCTTCGCCGGCGAGCTTCTCCGACTGTCCGCGAGGATCCTCAGCCAGGGCGAGCGTGGCGGCGCGAATTCGTCCCTTGACAGAAGGCGGCAGGCGCCCGAAGTCCCGTTGGGCAGCCGTGGAGGCGAGGACCAGGTAGGTGGGCCGATCAGGCAAGCTCGGCAACTGGCACGGCGCCCTGGCGCTGGCCTTCCAAGGCGTCCAGTGTGTCCTCGAGGAACTCCAGCCGGTCGATCAGCCCGTTGTAGCGATCGAGGTCCATGAGGACCGCCTTGCCCTCTCCGCGCTGCGTGATCACGACCTCACCGAGCTCAGCGAGCTCTTCCATGACTGACGCCAGCTCGTCTCGAAGCTGCCGAACGCCGATCACCCGTACGGCCATGATGTACCCTCCAAGGTACCGCAAGATGTACCGTGAAGGTACCACGGATTCGGCTCGGGCCGCGGCCGGCACGTCCAGCCCCAGGCTCCCCCGATACGCGGGCGATTGCGTTCGCTCCCTATACGGCAATCGCCCCGCGAAGGGGAAGCTGGGCGCGATGAGACGGGAGTCGCCACTGACGGCCGTGGGATGATGCGGGCGCGATGAGCGCGGAGGTGCCACTCGACGAGACCGAGTTCGGCCGGTGGCGGGCCGAGGCGGACCGCGCCCTCGCGGGAGCCAGGGCGCAGGGCGACCTCGGGCTCCACAACTGGGCCTGCTTCGGAGCGGAGCAGGGGGCCCAGCTCGCGCTGAAGGGACTGCTCCACGGCATCGGTGGCGCGCCGTGGGGGCACGATCTCGTCGAGCTGGGGAGGTCGGCAGCGGAGGCAGGGCTTCCGCTCCCACCGGACGTGGTTTCGGCGCTCAATCGCCTTGGACGTCACTACATCCCGGCTCGGTACCCGGACGCACACCCTTCTGGGCAACCGGGGCAGCACTACGGGGAGGCCGACGCCGCCGATGCCTTCCACGATGCGACGAGCATCCTCGGATGGGTGGACGGCCAATGGGAGGCCCTGCGTGGCGCGTGAGATCGTGGCCCGCCGCCGGGCCGAGCGTCAGGGCCTCATCGACCTCGGTCGCCAGTATGCGCGGCGCCTGTCGGCCCGGCTGACGGTCCGGGCCGCCTATGTCGTCGGCTCCGTCGCTCGAGGTGACTTCAACGTCTGGAGCGACGTCGACGTTGTGGTCGTCGCGGAAGCCCTCCCAAGCAGGGTCCCCGATCGCATGGCTGTGCTGGTGGCGGACGCGCCGCCCCGTGTGCAGCCGGTGGGCTTCACTCCCGCGGAGTTCGAGCGAGCGAGAGCCAAGCGCAACCCGCTCGTGATCGAGGCACTCGAGCGCGGTGTGGTCGTGATCGGGGACGCCTCCGGACACGCCCAGGCATAGCCGCGCCAGCTCGAGGCAAGGGTTGGACCCCCTGGGACGAACACTTCCCTCGTGACTGCCCCGCCCCTTGCCGGGGTTGCCCCAACAGTGGATCCTTGCCCCCATGAGCGAATTCCATCAGGAGCAACAGCAGACCGTCGTGGTGGCCACCGCCCAGAGCAGCGCCGAAGCCGAGTTCCTGCAGGTCACCCTGGCGGCCAACGACATTCAGGCCGTCGTGTCCGCTTCCGCCTCCGTCTATCCGTCGATCGATTTCGTTCAGGGCATCGACGTGAAGGTGCGGTCTGCCGATGCGGAGCGTGCTCGGGAGCTCTTGAGGCGGCTGCGGCCCGAGGGTTCCTGAGCAGACCCGCACCCGCCGTTGCGCTTGCCATCCGGCGGCACCCGGACCTACAATCATTAGCACTCGGAAGGCAAGAGTGCTAGCAGTCTGTGGTCGGGAGAGACAGAAGGAGGAGGGATGGCAGCCAAGCTCATCAGCTTCGATGAGGAAGCGCGGCGGGCCCTGGAGCGGGGGATGGACCAGCTGGCCAACGCGGTCCGCATCACCCTCGGACCCAAGGGACGCAACGTGGTCCTGGAGAAGAAGTGGGGTGCGCCGACGATCACCAACGACGGCGTATCCATCGCCAAGGAGATCGAGCTCGAGGACCCGCTGGAGAAGGTGGGCGCCGAGCTGGTCAAGGAAGTGGCCAAGAAGACCGACGACGTGGCCGGTGACGGCACCACCACCGCCACCGTCCTCGCGCATTCCATGGTCAAGGAGGGGCTGCGCAACGTGGCCGCCGGGGCCAACCCGATGTCCCTGAAGCGGGGCATCGAGCGGGCCGTCGAGCTGACCGTCGAGGCCATCAAGAACCAGGCCAAGGACATCGAGACGCCCGACGAGATCGCCCACGTGGCGGCCATCTCGGCCGGCGACTCGGAGATCGGCCAGCAGATCGCCGAGGCCATGGACAAGGTGGGCAAGGACGGCGTGATCACCGTCGAGGAGTCGCAGACCTTCGGCATGGAGCTCGAGCTGGTCGAGGGAATGCGCTTCGACAAGGGCTACATCTCGCCGTACTTCATCACCGACGCCGAGCGGATGGAGGCCGTCCTCGAGGACCCCTACATCCTGCTGGCCAACTCCAAGATCTCCGCGGTGAAGGATCTGCTGCCGATCCTGGAGAAGGTCATGCAGTCGGGCAAGCCGCTGGTGGTCATCGCCGAGGACGTGGAGGGCGAGGCCCTGGCCACGCTGGTGGTCAACAAGATCCGCGGCACGTTCAAGTCCGTCGCGGTGAAGGCTCCCGGGTTCGGTGACCGCCGCAAGGCCATGCTCCAGGACATCGCGATCCTGGCGGGCGGCCAGGTGATCTCCGAGGAGGTCGGCCTGAAGCTCGAGAACGTGACCATGGACTTGCTCGGTCAGGCCCGCAAGGTCGTGGTGACCAAGGACGACACCACTGTCGTGGAGGGCGCCGGCAACGCCGACGACATCAAGGGCCGGGTCAACCAGATCCGGAACGAGATCGACAAGACCGACTCCGACTACGATCGGGAGAAGCTCCAGGAGCGCCTGGCCAAGCTGGCCGGGGGTGTCGCTGTGATCAAGGTCGGGGCGGCCACCGAGGTCGAGCTCAAGGAGAAGAAGCACCGCATCGAGGACGCCGTGCAGACCACCAAGGCCGCGGTGGAGGAGGGCATCGTCCCCGGCGGCGGGGTGGCCCTGCTCACGGCCCAGGCCGCGCTGGACAAGGTGGACCTGGAGGGCGACGAGCTGACCGGCGCCGGCATCGTGCGCCGGGCCCTGGAGGACCCCCTCAAGCAGATCGCCACGAACGCCGGCCTGGAGGGCGGCGTGGTGGTGGAGAAGGTCCGGTCCCTGGGCGCGGGCTTCGGCCTGGACGCGTCCAACGGTGAGTACGTCGACATGTTCAAGGCGGGCATCGTCGACGCGGCCAAGGTCACCCGCTCGGCCCTGCAGAACGCCGCCTCCATCGCCGCGCTGTTCCTGACCACGGAGGCCGTGGTGGCGGACAAGCCGGAGAAGGCCGCACCTGCTATGCCCGGCGGCATGGGCGGCGGCGGCATGGACGACTTCTAGGTCGATCCGCAGTCCGCTTCAATCGTGAGGGGCCCCGGGTGACCGGGGCCCCTTCACATGCGGCGCCGTTACGTCTGCTGTCTGTGCGCCCGTGGCTCCGCGCCGACGGCAAGAGCGACGCGCGTCAGGTCGGAACGCAACTCGCGGATCTCTGCCCGGACTTCGCCGATCTCGGCCTTCAACTCGGCCCGAAGCCCGGCGACCTCGTCTTTCACCTCCTGGCGGAGGTTGTGGGTCATCCTAGCCAGGACCAAGCCGACGAGGCCCACCACGAGCGCGTTGATCAGCGTCTGGATCGGATCCACCCCTCCTCCTTCTCATGGATGAGGGAGAGGTAGGCCACAGTAGCAGGCGCCGGTGACATGGTGGCGAGGTCCCCGTGGCGTGCGGTGCCATACCATGGACGTTCCGCACGATCGGGGGAACCATGACGCACCGCACGAACCCGGCCCGGCCACCCGCCCCGGACGAACGGCGTCCGAAGGGGTCCGCGCCGCCGCCGCCCCCACCCTGGCGGAACTGGCTGATCTACCTGGGGCTGCTGGTCACGGTCATCCTGCTGCTGCGCCCGCTGATGGGCGGCGGGGGGCCGGTGAGCCTCACCTACACGCAGTTCGTGCGGGACGTCTCGATGGACAAGGTGAGGACGGCGACCATCGATCCCGACGGCCGTGTGACCGGCACCCTGACCAGCGGTACTGATTACGAATCGCAGATCCCGGTGGCCGTCCCGGACACCAGCCTGCCCGGCCTGCTCAGCCGGCACCACGTGAAGATCACCGCGGTGGGCCCGTCCACGGGCGGCGTCCTGGGGGCCATCCTGAGCTTCCTGCCGTTCCTCATCTTCCTCGGCATCTTCCTGTTCCTGGGGCGGCGGACCGGGCGGCAGATGGCGGCCGGGTTGGGATCGATCACCGGATCACGGGCCAAGCTCTACGACGCGGAGCGGCCCACCGCCACCTTCGCCGACGTGGCCGGGTACCAGGGCGCGAAGCAGGAGGTCGCCGAGGTGGTGGACTTCCTGAAGCACCCCGACCGCTACTCGAAGATCGGCGCGGTGGGACCGAAGGGCGTCCTCCTGGTGGGGCCGCCGGGCACCGGGAAGACCCTCATGGCGCGAGCGGTGGCCGGGGAGGCGGGGGTCCCGTTCTACTCGGTGACCGGGTCCGCCTTCGTGGAGATCTTCGTGGGGGTCGGGGCGTCCCGGGTCCGTGACCTGTTCGCCGAAGCACGGAAGCGTGCTCCCGCCATCGTGTTCATCGACGAGATCGACGCCATCGGCCAGCGGCGCGGTGGGGCGGTCGTGTCGAACGACGAGCGGGAACAGACCCTCAACCAGCTGCTGGCCGAGATGGACGGGTTCGACCCCGCCGCGGGCGTCGTGGTGATCGCGGCCACCAACCGCCCGGAGACCCTGGACCCCGCGCTGCTCCGGCCCGGCCGGTTCGACCGGCAGGTGGAGATACCGCTGCCCAACCTGAAGGAGCGGGCCGCGATCCTGGCCGTCCACGCGAAGGGGAAGGCGCTGGGGGAGGACGTGGACCTGGAGGTCGTGGCGCGAGCGACCCCCGGGTTCTCCGGCGCCGACCTGGCGAACCTGGTGAACGAGGCGGCCATCGTGGCGGTGCGGGACGACCGGGGTGAGATCACGGCGAACGACTTCTCCGAGGCCCGTGACCGGATCCTGCTGGGCCGGCGGGAGGCCTCGAACGCCCTGCTGGGCGACGAGAAGCGGGCCGTGGCCATCCACGAGGCCGGCCACGCCCTGGTGGCCTCGCTGTCCGAGCACGCCGACCCCGTGGCCAAGGTGACCATCCTCCCGGCCGGCCAGGCCCTGGGGGTCACCGAGCAGCTCCCGGTGGACGAGCGGCACCTGTACCCGGAGAGCTATCTCCTGGACTCCCTGGCCATCCGGATGGGCGGGCGGGCCGCCGAGGAGCTGGTGCTGGACGAGGCGTCCACCGGGGCGTCGAACGACCTGGCGGGGGCGACCCAGCTGGCCACCCGGATGGTGCGGGAGTTCGGGATGAGCGACAAACTCGGGCCGGTCGGGTTCGCCTCCGGCACGCCGATGTACCTGGGCGACCAGCCCGTGCGGAACCGGGACTACGCCGAGGCCACCCAGCGAGTCATCGACCAGGAGGTGGAGCGGATCCTGAAGGAGGCTTACGACCGCGCCGCCTCGCTCCTCACCGCGAACCGGGCGGCCCTGGACCGGATCGTGGACCTGCTCCTGGAGAAGGAGTCCATCGACGGGGACGACCTCCGGGCCGCCCTGGGCGAGCCGGCCCCGGCCGGTGCCGTGAGCCCGGACGGCCGGGCCGGCTAGGGCTCCTCAGGCGTCGACCGCGTCCAGGAACCGCCACCAGGCCTCGAGGGCCGCACCTGCCGCCTCGAGGACCTCGGCCTCACAACCGACGGCGAGCTCGGCGACGATGCGCCGCTCGGCTCCAGCGTGCTCGACGTCGAGCGTGCCGTGCTCCCGGAAGAACCCCAGCGTGCGGGCGTCCTCGACGCCGTACCACCGGCGGAGCCCCTCGATCTTGGCTTTGGCCACCTCCGGGACCTGCCGCTCGTACGCGTACAGGGCCCCCACCCCCGCCGCCACCGGCCCCTCGGTGGCGCTCCGCCAGTACGCGTCCACGAGGCCCTGCGTGGCGTCGTTCCATGGGGCGGACCACACGTCGCCGCGATCCACGCCGATGCCCTCGGCGAACCGCAGCCACAGCTCCTGGTGATTGGCCTCCCCGTGCTCCTCGTCCCACAGGTTGTCCAGGATCGAGGCCCGGACGTCGGGCCGTTCGCTCCGGGAATGGAGCGCCGACAGGAACCGCGGGAAGGTGGACTCGAAGGCGTAGTACTGCCGTGCGTACTCCTGGAGTGCCGTGCGTGGCAGCTCGCCGGCCACCCACTTCGTGTAGAACGGGTGTCGCAGCAGCGACCGCTGTTCGATGGCGTCGTCGAGCTGCCGGATCACGTCCATGCTGTCCCTCCCCTGGGAAACGGTTGGGCGGAGCTTTCTCCGAATCGCGCGCCGTGGCAACTCGGGACGTCGACCGCGCTGCTCCGGGATTCGGGCATGATCGGCGGGTGATCCGGGTCCGCCGCCGGGAAGCCGAGTCGCGCGGCGCGGGGCCGCGAGGTGACCGGCTTCGCCGCTCGGCCCTGGCCGCGGCCGGGCCGTTGCTCATCGTGGCCGCCGTGCTGGTCGTGCTGCACGCGTTCGCGTTCGGAGGGCGGCTGACCCTCCAGCACGTCGACGTCCTGTCGCAGTGGCTGCCGACCTACTGCTTCCTGGGGAAGAGCCTGGCCGGCGGGCACATCCCGGCGTGGAACCCGTTCGTGATGGGGGGCGTGCCGTTCGCGGCCGACCCGCAGTCCGGCTGGACGTACGTCCCCGCCATGGCCCTGTTCTCGGCCCTGCCGTGTGCCGCGGCCATGCGGTGGTTCATCGTGCTCCAGCCGGTGCTGGCCGGGCTGGGGCTGTTCTGGTTCCTGCGGAGCGAGCAGCTCGGCCGGGCGGCGGCGACCACGGGCGGTGTGGTGCTGGCGCTGGTGATCGCCGAGTCCTACATCGCCGTCTCGATCCCCTTCTCGGGGACGCTGGCCTGGACCGCGCTGACGCTGGCCGCTGCTTCCCGGTTGCTCCGCGTGGGGGCCTGGCCGGGCCGGCTCGCATGGCTCACGGCCACCGCCATCGCGTGGGGACAGGTGGCGGCGGCCCACCTCTCGAACGGCCTGGTGATCGCCACGCTGGCCCTGGTGGTGTTTGTGGCGGTGCGGCTGGGAGCCGATCTGCGGGGCCGACGCCGCACGGGGAGGGGCTCGGTGGCGCTGATGGGACTGCTGGTCGCCGCGCTGCCGCTGGTGAACCTGGCCGGGCTGGTGCCTCGATTGGCGTACCTGTCCCGAACCAGCCTGTCCCTGGGGTACCGCGGGATCCAGGTCCGGGCGGCCGAGCTGGCCGGGCGGCACCCCTTCCCGTTCGAGGTCGGGCCGTCGAGCCATACGGACTGGCCCCTCGGGCTGACCTCGGCGCCGGGCTCCTACGTGGGCGCGGCCGCGCTGGTGCTGGCCCTGGCCGCGTGGGGCAGCCGCCGCCACCGTTCGCTGGCACTCGCCTTCGCGCTGGTCGGAGGGATCAGCTACGCGCTGTCAATCCGGGAGGTCGCCGCTTGGCTGGCCCCACACCTCGAAGGATCGACCTTCGGCCAGTTCTACCTGCACGAGCCGGAGCGGTTCCGCTTCGGGACGATCCTGGCGGTGCCGGTGCTCGCCGCCATCGGGCTGGAGGCGTGGAAAGAGACGCCCGGCCTCAGCCGACGGATGCTCCTGCTCGCCCCCGGCCTGCTGGTGTGGGGCGTCCTGCCGCCGCTGTTCGGCGTGGCGCACCCCTCGGTGTGGGTCCCGGTGGCGGGTGCCGTGGCCGGCGCGATCGCCCTGGCCCTCGGCGCCGCCCGGCCGGCCCTGGTCGTCCTGGTCCCGATCGTGCTGACCGGTGAGCTCGTGGCCGGAGGGCTCCTGGGCCAGACCGCCGGGTACCGGCTCCCGTATCCGGGCATCGAGCGCCCCACGGACAGCCTGGCCTTTCCACCCCTTCGCTCGCCCACCGTCCCGGCCGGGGCGTACCTCGACCCCGGGCCGATCGCCCTTGCACTGGACCGCAACAACATTGGGAGGTACCTGTCACTCGTGCCGGGTGCAAGAAGCCGCCAACGCGGCGCATTGCAACTGCAACATCGTGTCGACTGGCCGTTGCTGGCCAACCAGCGCTCCACGCTCTTTCACCTGGAGGACGGCGGCGGCTACAACCCGGCACAGCTCCTGCGGTACTGGTCCTTCGTCCGGGCCGCGGAGCTGAAGCACATGAACTACAACGCGGCGTTCTTCATCCATCCGTCTCCCGTGGCTCGGAGCCTGCTCCAGGTCGCCTGGGTGGTGGCCGGCGCGCCTGGGCAGCCCGCGAGCCGGCTTCGGGGGTTCGCGGTCGAGCCGGCCGTCCACGAAGGGCGGTACGAGCTGTACCGCGTGCCCGACGCTCCGCCGCGAGCCTCCGTGTTCGGCGCGTGGACGCTGTTGCATTCACCCGACCTGGCCCTCCGGAAGGTCCTCACTCCCGGATACCCGGTGAACGGCAGTGTGGTGCTGGAGCGCGACCCCGGGTTCGTGGCCCGCCCTCGCCGGGAGGCCACCCCAGCCGGGTACACCTGGCTGGGAGACCAGTCGGCGCGGGTCCGGGTGGACGTGGCTTCGCCGTCCGTGGTGGTGGTCCGCAACGCGTACGAGCCGAACTGGCACGCCACGGTGGACGGCCGTCCGGCCCCGGTCCTGGCCGCCGACTACCTCGACCAGGGGATCGTCGTGCCCGCCGGGAGGCACGACATCCTCCTCCAGTACGACGACCCGGCCGTCGGGTACGGGCTGCTGGGGAGCGCGCTCAGCCTGGCCGCCTTGCTTGGCACTGCGGCGTTCCTCCGGGCTCGAAGAAAATCCCGAACCGGGCAGAACCGTCCTCTGGAGGTTGGCGAAGAACAGGTGTAACCCCCTCCCTGGAGGTACACGGACCCCGGCACCCCCGCCGGGGTCCGGCTTTTCCGGGGGGTTCTAGACTGGCGACCGTGCCTCCACGCACCATCGTGACCCCTCCCCGCGTCGCCGTCGCCGTCCTGGCCCTGGTCGTGGTGGTGTTTGGACTGACCGGAGACTCGCCCCGATCGCAGGCCCAGCCGGTCGACGCTGCCCGCTACCGGACCCGGTGGCCGATCAAGCACGTGATCTTCATCGTCAAGGAGAACCGGAGCTTCGATCAGTACTTCGGGCTGTTCCCCGGCGCGAACGGGACCACCGTCGGCATGACCGGGGACGGCCAGCGCTCGCTGACCCAGGGCATCCCGGAACGGCTCCAGCACGACCTCCTGCACGACTACGAGACCGCGCTGAGCTCCTGGGACCACGGGAGGATGGACGGGTTCGCCTGGGACCGGTGGTCCCGGAAGTACGCGTACTCGGAGGCCACGCCGCAGGACATCCCCAACTACTGGCACTGGGCGAAGCGGTTCGTGCTGGGGGACGACTTCTTCTCCTCCGCGCAGGGGCCGTCGTTCCCGAACCACATGTTCACCATCGCCGCGTCGTCGGCGGGCACGCACAACAACCCCAAGCGGACCGAGGGAGGCGGGTCGTGGACGTGGGGCTGCGACGCGCCCTCCAACGTCAGGGTCAAGGTGAAGACCGAGGTGGACGAGGTCTCCTGGGTCCCGCCCTGCTTCGACATCCCCACGGAGGGCGACCTGCTGAACGCCGCGGGCATCCCGTGGACCTACTACTCCGCGGCGCTGGGGGAGAAGGGCTACATCTGGTCCACCTACGAGGCCATCCGGCACATTCGGGACACGCATCAGTGGCAGGAGCACGCCCAGCCGGTGGACTCGCTGATCAGCGACATCGGGCGCGGCGCGCTGCCGCCGGTCACGTGGGTCACCCCCCGGTTCGAGTACTCGGACCATCCCGAGTACAGCGTGTGCTACGGGGAGAACTGGACCACGCAGGTCGTGGACGCCGTGATGCGGAGCTCGATGTGGAAGGACACCGCCATCTTCATCACCTGGGACGACTGGGGCGGCTTCTACGACCACGTGGCGCCGCCCCAGGTGGACGACTTTGGGTTCGGGGTCCGGGTCCCGCTGCTGGTGATCTCGCCCTACGCGTTGCAGGGCGTGGTCGACCACCGGCTGGGCGAGTTCTCCTCGGTGCTCCGGTTCATCGAGGACAACTGGGGACTGGGCCAGCTCACGCACCGGGACCGGGCCGCCGGCGACCTGTCCTACGACTTCGACTTCTCGAAGCCGCCCCGGCCCCCCGATCCGCTCCCGCTCCGCACGGGCTGCACGGGGAAGCCGACCACCCATGCCAAGCAGTGAACGCTGCGTGACAGAATCGCCGGAGATGGCGACCGCGACGATCTCGGCGAGGCTGGACGACCTGCGCGGCGTGCTGGCCCCGTTGGGCGGCGCCGTGGTGGCGTTCTCCGGCGGGACGGACTCGGCACTGGTCGCTGCCATGGCCGCCCGAACGCTGGGCGAACGCGCTCTGGCGGTCACGGCGGTCTCGCCGTCGCTCCCCCCGGGCGAGCTGGGCGAGGCCCGGCGGGTGGCCCGCCATGTGGGCATCCGGCACCTGGCGGTGCGGACCCACGAGACCGAGCGGGACGCCTACCTGGCCAACGGCGTCGACCGCTGCTACCACTGCAAGACCGAGCTGTACGAGGTGCTGTGGGAGGTGGCATCCGACCAGGACCTCCCCCACGTGCTGTCCGGCGCGAACGTCGACGACCTCGGCGACTACCGGCCGGGCCTGCGGGCGGCCGCCGAGCGCTCGGTGCGGCATCCGCTGGTGGAGGCCGGGTTCGGCAAGGCGGAGGTGCGGGAAGCGGCCCGAGCCCTGGGGCTGCCCACGTGGGACAAGCCGGCGTCGGCGTGCCTGTCGTCGCGGATCGCGTTCGGAGTGAGGATCACCGTGGACGAGCTGCGGAAGGTCGGGAAGGCGGAACGCCTGTTGAAGGACCTCGGGTTCCGGGAGGTTCGGGTACGGGTGCACGACGACCTGGCCCGGGTGGAGGTGGAGGCCGAGGAGGTGCACCGGCTCACCGATCCCGACGTGCGGGGGCGGATCGTGGCGGCGCTGAAGGACCTCGGCTACCGCTATGTGACCGTGGACCTCGAAGGATTCCGCTCGGGCAGCATGAACCCCCCGGGGGAGGCCGGCCCGGCGTGAGCCGGATCCGGTTCCACCTGACCTTCCCGGAGCACCTGGTCCAGGAACCCGTGATCTACCGCCTGGGGCACGAGTTCGGCGTGGTCACCAACATCCGCCGGGCCAGCATCGAGGAACGTTTCGGCTGGGTGATCCTGGAGATGGATGGAACGGAGGACGACATCGCCCGCGCCGTGTCCTGGCTGGCCGACCAGGGCATCCAGGTGGACCGGATCGACGAGGACCGCGACACGACATGAGCGTGGCGATGACGACGTGAGCGCTGCGAGGCACATCCTGTTCGTGGACAACCGCCCGGAGTTCATGCACCAGCCTGTCCTGCGGCTGCGCCTGGAGGGCTACGAGGTCGACGAGGCCGAGTCCGGCCACGCCGCGCTGGCCAAGCTGCACGAGGGCGACTACGACCTGCTGATCCTGGACGCCGAGCTCCCCGACAGCGACGGCTGGGAGGTCCTGAAGCAGGTTCGGGCGGACCCCGCGCTGGGGGACCAGAAGATCATCGTGCTGATGGCGACCGAGGGGGAGACCGGGAAGCTGTTGCTGGTGCCGGTGGATGCGGAGCTCCGCCGCCCCTTCAGCATGGCCCAGCTGATCGAGGCGGTCCGGCGGGTCCTGGGCGAGGGGTGACGGCTACCTGGCAGGAGCGTCCGTGACGATGCGCCGGCCCCACATGAAGTGGGCGTGGTACCAGCCGCCTGCCACGTTCATGATCTGGACCCCGGCGTAGCCGTTCGAGGAGTCGAACGACCAGCCTCCGCCCAGGTACGTGTCCACGTGGTCGACCGTGCTTCCGCCGCCCGCGTAGAACATGAGGTCGCCGGGCTGGAGGTCGTCGTAGGCGATGCGGTCCTTCTTGGCGATGGCCTGGGACATGTCGCTCGACGAGCGTTCCGGGAGCGCCCAGCCCATGTACCCGCGGACCGCGGTGTTGTCGTAGCCGCCGTCGGGGGCCTTCATCAGCCACCATGTGAACCCGGAGCAGTCGAAGCCGCCCACCGGCTGGGAGCCGCAGCAGTAGCCGGCCGGCGACTTGCGGTACCACTCGCCCGCGTACACGTACGGGTAGCCAACGTACGTCAGTCCGAACTCGACCACCTGCTTCATCTGGTCCGAGAGCGGCGGCAGCGTGATGGTGGCGTAGCCCGCATAGGAGCCGTGCAGCCAGGGCTCGGAGGTGTCGATGGTCCACGCCCGGTACAGCGACCAGGCCACCTCGGAGCGGGGCAGCGGGGTCTTCGGGGCGACGTCCAGCGACGGGTCGGAGTGGTTGTAGCGCAAGGCCAGCAGCATCCCCATCATCAGCACGCCGAGGCCGGGCTTGTGCTGGAACACGTACCCGTCGGACGTGTGGATGGCCTCGATCCCCTTGGCCAGGTCCCCGAACCCGATCGCCTTGACCAGGGCCCGATGGAGGGACTGCGTGGTGACAGGAGCGTCCGGGCGGAAGTCGTCTCCCGCTCTCAGCATCCAGTGCAGCTTCACCGCCACGTTCGCGTACGGGAAGAAGGGGTCGTTCGAGGCCAGGTCGGCGAAGCTCAGGGACGCTTTCGGGGTGGCGGTGGGTGCGAAGGCCTCCACCAGGGCCCGGGCCAGGTACCGCCGGGTCTCGACGGTGTCGGGCTGGAAGGTGGCGGGCCCGTAGTCCTGCATCCACGTGTTGGCGGAGGCGACCAGGTCGATAGCACCCTTGGCCCAGTAGCCGTCGGGCACGTCGGTCCACACGTTCGTCGTTGCCTTCGAGCTGCCGGCGGGAACGGCAGCGGCGGCGCCAACCGGAAGGCCGGCCGCCAGGATGAGGAGGACGACCACCGCAAGGGAGCGCCGCCTTGGGGAAAGCGGTCTCATACGACCTGCATCGGCCCCGCGCCAAAATCTCTAGACGCGTTCCTTGGTCCTAACCGGCACTAGCCGGCGGGGGCCATCCAGTCCTCCCCCGGTTGGGTCCACTTCGGGCCACACGGGCCTCCCCAGCATCCCCCTGATGGGGGCAAATGGTGTCACCCGTTCGGGGGCGCCCAGGCCGGCGCTACGCTTCGAGCGACGTGAGCTTCCGGTGGGAGTACCTGGACGCGGACGGAAAGCCCGCGGGTCGATCGGAGGCGTTCGAGCAGCGAAGCGCCGCCGAGGAATGGATGGGCCAGGCCTGGGAGGAGCTGGCCGAGCGGGCCGTCCAGGAGGTCGTGCTGCGAGACGAGGACGCCGACCGGACCCTCTACCGGATGGGGCTGGGCCCGCAGTAGCCCGTCAGCCGATCACCGGCGATGGTCGGCGACGGCGCCGCCGGGCCTCAGCACACCAGGTTCAGGTACGGGTACGGGTCGATGGCGGTGCCGATCACCGTGTACCCGTACACCGAGCGGTACGGGTTCGCCGGGATCACGTTGGGGTGCCACTCGAAGTGGTCGTGGGTTGGGCCGCCCTGGGCGTCGCCGGAATCTCCGACGTATCCGATCACCGTCCCGGTGGACACGTTCCCCAGGGTCCCGTAGCTGTCCAGGTGCGCGTTGTACACGTAGCCCTGGCTCCCCCGGACGATGACGGCGTTGCCTCCCAGGCCGTTCGGGTCGGACGAGGCGTACCCCGCGAACGGCGCGTAGATCGGGGTGCCCCGGGGGGCCATGATGTCGTTGCCGGCGTGCGGGTGGTAGCCGCCCGCGTACCGGGGAGCCCCGAAGCTGTCGCCGTAGGCATGGGGCTGGCCCACGGGACACACCTGGAACGGGCCGCGGTCCGGGGCCGGGTTTCCGCCGCTGCCCTGCCCCGACCCCTGCGCGGCCTGCGCGGCTGCAGCGGCCGCCGCCGCCTCTTCCGCGGCCTTCTTTGCCGCGGCCACCTGCTCCGCGTGCAGCTTCTTCTTCAAGTGGGCCACCAGGTCGGTGATCTCCTTCTGCTTCGAGAGGAGCTGACCGGCGATCCGCGCCGCCTTGGCCCTGGCCGCCTGCAGCGCCGCGACCACGGACTGCGCGTCGGCCAGCTTGCTCTGCAAGGCCGACTGCACGTCCTGGAGGTCGGCCAGCTGCGACGCCTGGGCCGCCTCCAGCGACCGGAGGTCGGCCCGCCGGGCGGCCAGCGCGTTGGCCCGGTCCTGGACATCGTTGGCCAGCGTGGCGTCGTTCGCCGCGATCTGGCTCTCGAACTGGAGCTTGTCGGAGAGGTCGGAGAGCGACGTCGCGCCTAGCAGCACCTCCAGCCCGCTGGCCGGCCCCTGCTCGTAGGCGTACCGGGCCCGCCGGTCCAGCTGCGACCGCAGCGACTCGTACCTGGCCCTGGCCCGGGCGATGGCGGCGACGGTGTCCTGGACCCGGTGCCGGGTCTGCTCGTAGCGGCTCTCGGCGTCGTCCACCTGCTGCGCGGCCGCGTTCAGCTCGCCCTGGAGTGAGGCCAGGCGATCCTGTTGAGTGGTGATCTCCTTGCCCAGCGCGTCCAGACGGGCCCGCTGTGCGCCGATCTGGTGCTCCAGCACGCGCAGGCGGTTCTTGGCGTGCTGCAACTCGGCCTTGGTGTCGGCGGCCGCGCCGGGAGTGATGGCGGAGAGGAGGGCAACCACCAGGATCGCCCCCCCGAGTCGCACCAGACGGATGCGCGAGCGCCCCCGGATCACCCCCATCGAGGCGTCATTACCTACCGGACGTAGCCTGCTTTCGTCAAGCGAGGGGGGCGCCGCGATGGTTGGCGGCGGCCCGGAGCATGTCGGCGATCAGCATCGCGCTGCACCCCTTGACCAGGTAACAGTACACACCCGCGACCTCCGCGCTCTGGCGAAGCCCCACGTCCTCGTAGGCGGAGAGCATGACGATCTGAACCGAGGGGTCGTGCTCCTTGATCCTCCGGCTTGCTTCGATGCCGTCCAGGACGGGCATGCGCATGTCCATCAGGACGACGTCGGGTTCTAGCTCGATCGCTCGCTCCACAGCCTCGCGTCCGTTCGTCGCCCGGCCGACGACCGCGAAGTCCAGGTCCTGGAGCAGCTCGCATAGCGCTGACAGGAGGTTCTCCTCATCGTCCACCACCAGCACGCGCGGGGAGCGAGCTGGCGGTAGAGGTGTTCCGGGATCGGCGGCCGGGGTGTTCACCGGTGCTTCTGGGGGAGGTTGGGACGGCGACGGGTCGTCCAGCCGTGACGCCGCCGCGTTCATCGACGCGGTCCAGGCATCGAGCAAGGCGTCCAGGAGGGTCTCTGCCGAGCATCCCTTCACCAGGTGCCGAAACACGACCGACTCTCGACCCTCTCCGGGGAGTACCTCCTCACGTTCGGCCGAGAGGATGACGACCTGCACGGCGTGGAGTTGCTGCCTGATCATCGCGGCCGCCTCGATGCTGTCCAGGGGTCCCATTTTCACGTCCATGACGACGACGTCGGGCCTGACCCGCATGGCGACCTCGACCGCCTGGAGGCCGTCCGCCGCTGTTCCCACCACGGGAACGCCGAACTCTTCGATCACCTCTCGCAGGCTCGCCAGGAACTGCCGGTTGTTGTCGGCGATCATCACCCTCGGCCGCGTCGGTCCGGCTTCGGACTGCGAGCCGCCGGCCATCGCGGCAGAGCCCTGTCGAGGTTTGGCCGACAGGAAGGTCTCGGGTGACGTACCCCCTGAACCAACGGTCATCATGCCGTGGCCTCCACCCGAGTGACGAACGCCGGGGATTCGCCCACGGGCAGGGAAGCGACGATCAGGGTCCCGTCACCGGGGCGGGAATGGATCTGCCACACTCCACCCGCCATCTCCACCCGCTCCCGCATGACGGCCAGGCCGAAGTGGTCCCGCACGTGCCCGTCCGCGGCGAGCTCGGGTTCGAACCCGACCCCATCGTCCCGGACTCTGACCACCACGGAGTCGTCACTCGAGCCCACTGCGATGGTGACCCGGGAGGCTCGGGCGTGCTTCCCGACGTTCGCGAGGGCTTCCTGGGCCAGGCGGTACAGGATGGTCTCCTGCACCGGCTCGAGCCGTGCGGGCAGCTCTGCCGCCACGGTGCATGTCACGCCCGTGCGCTCCTGGAAGTCCAGGGCGTAGTCGAAAAGGGCCGCCTCAAGACCTCGCTCGTCCAGGATCGGAGGCCGGAGCTCCGTCATGAGCCTGCGGAGGGCCTGGATCTCGGCCCCGAGCCGCTGCTGGATCGACCCCAGGATCTCCGCGCCGGCTCCTGCGTCTCCCTGCACGAGCCGGAGGCGCACCCGCTCCAGCCCGTAGCTGAGGGCAGAGAGCCGCTGGATCGACCCGTCGTGCAGGTCGGCGGCCAGCCGGGTCCGCTCGTCCTCCGCCGCCTGCACCGCCTTGTCCAGGAGGCGGGCCCGCTGCGCCTGGAGATCGGTTAGCTGGGCCAGGGTCTTCTCCAGCCGGCCATTCTCGAGCGACATGCTGGTGTGGTTAGCGAGTGTCTCGAACAGTCGGAGGTCCTGGTCATCGAAGGTGCTCACGTCGCCGAGGCGGTTCGCGACGAGCATCACGCCAACCGTCCGGGTCTCTCCCCGCAAGGGGGCGACCATGGCATCTCGAATGCCCCGTTCCCCCAGCTGGTCCCTGAGCACGGGGTCGGGGATCGGCCGCGGGAACAGCATGGTCGTGGATCCGCGCAACCGCATGACTAGGTCGTCGGGCTCGACCTCGGACATGGCCTCCGACCGCATGTCCGGGCCCACGGTGGTCTTCAGAACGGCGTCTCGCTCGTCCGTGGGGAACAAGACGACCTCCGCGATCTCCGCCCGGAACATCTGCCGAGCGAAGTCGAGCAGCGCGCACAGTCCAGACTCGATGTCCGTGGAGCGCTCCAGGATCCGAGTGCTCTCGTGCAGGAACTCCAGGCGTTCGTGCTTCTCTCGCTCGGTCGTGTATGCGCGATACGCCAGGAACAGCGTGGCCACCGGGACCACCAGCAGCCACGCGGTCCAGGGGTCCCGCCACAGGATGGTCACCGCGATCAACGCCAGGCTGGTGTTGGCCATCGTCGTCACGAACATGAGGAGGAACGCCCGGCTCACCACCGCGAGCGGCATGGTGCCCTCTGCCAGCCACACCGCGAGGGGGACGAGGACCCCGGCGAGCACCACCGAGGCGCTGGCCGCCAGGAAGGCTGCGGCCCAGGCTCGGGGCTGGGTGGACGCCGCGACACCTCCCAGCGTGTCGAATACGACCGTCGCGAGCGCCGCCTCGAGTGAGAAGTTCAGGACGTTGAACACCAGCTTGAGGGGCGACTGCCGCCGGTACAGCGTAAGGGCGGCGGCCGCGCCGACGAACTGGGCGATGACCAGTGCGCTCGGGCGAAGGAAGAACAGGCCGAGGACCAGCGGAATCTCCGACAGCGAGAAGGAGAAGGCGTTGCGCCGGAACTGAAGGTGCACGACGAACACCTCGGACAGGGCGTACATCCCTGCGATGGTCACCCACTGGATCTTGAACGGGGCCTGTGGGGCTGGGAGATGGCGGATCACCAGCAGGTAGAGGAGCACGCCGAATGCGGCCAGGGAGCAGTTGAGGATCCACACGCGGCCGGCGCCGCTTATCCGGGGAGGATGCCGCCGTGTCCTCGTGAGCTGCAAGGCCCTACCGCCACCCGTAGTCGGCCCAGCCCATGCCGGACCAGGACATTCCGCCCCATCCCATACCGGACCAAGAGATGCCGCTCCAGCCCATCCCGCTCCAACCGGTCCCGCTCCAACCCATCGCTGACCACGACATCCCTGACCATGACATGCCGCTCCAGCCCATCCCGGACCAGCCCATGCCGCTCCAGGTGGTCCCGGACCACGACGTCCCCGACCACGAGATGCCGCTCCATCCCATCCCCGACCAGCCCATGCCGTCGAACACGCCGCCGGTCCAGGCCGTATCGGCCGCGAGCGATGCGCTGTATGTGGCCGGAGCCCAGGGCGTTCCCATGATGTCCTGCTCCCCGGAGAGCACGGTCCCGTCCGGGCTCTCGACCCTGACCGTCCCGCGAGCGAGATCGATCGAGCCCAGTCCGGTCGAGGCCGGGAAGGTCTGGGCAGCGACCGGCGTGGCCTTCCAGATGGCGTTGGAAAGGTTGATCTCACCTGCCCCTTGCGCCTGCCCATCGGCCTGCGGCAGGGGCGAGGCCGACGATGTCAGCAGCGACTTGAGCTGATCCGGGGTGATCGATGGTCGCTGCTGGATGAGGAGCGCCGCTGCACCGGAAACGACGGCGGCCGCCTCCGAGGTGCCGCTTCCGAGGAAGAACCGGTCCCCGACCGCAGCGGACGGGTAGTGTTGGTCGATGTAGGAGCCGGGGTCCCGCAGGCTCACGTCGCTGACCCCCGGGGCCACGAGGTCCGGGTTGCGGGTTCCGTCTCCCCGGCTCGACCAGCTTGGAACCGTGTCGTCGCCCATGTCGAGCGTCCCGCTGGTGCCGCTGGCGCCCACGGCGATCACGTAGGGGTCGATGGCGGGGTCGCTGAGCCTTCCGTTGGCGAGCCCCGAGTTCCCCGCGGCCACGACGACCACGATTCCCTTGCGCCAGGCCATCTCCGCCGCATAGGCGAGCGGGTCGAGCAGGTAGCTCTGGGTCGAGTCGGTGCCGAAGGACAGGTTCAGCACCCTGATGTTCATCCCGTTGTCGTGCCGGTGCTGGATCACCCAGGAGATGGCCGCGATGACCTGCGACACGTCGGTGGCCCCGACGGCGTTCGCCACCTTCACATTCACGATCCGGGCGTCGGGGGCGATCCCCATGAAGTCCGTGTTGTCGAGGCTCTCGTGACCGAACCGGACCTCCTCGTCCCGCCCCGCGATGATGCCGGCCATGAACGTCCCGTGGCCGAACTCGTCCAGGTACCGGAGGTTGTCGTACCCCTGGTCGAAGGATAGGTCGGGACCGTTGATGACCTTGCCGCTGATGGTGAGGCCGTGCACGGGTGACACGCCGGAGTCGATCAGCGCGATGTCCACGCCCTTGCCGGTGAACCGGGCCTTCCACATTCGCTGCGCACCGATCACGTCCGTGATGTTGAGCATCGACCCGGGGTAGGAGCCCGGGTCGTACGACGAGGTGAGCAGGTGGAGCGTGCCGTCGGGGGTGACCGAGAAGACGCCGGGCGTCGCCCGGAGCGCCGCCATCTCAACCCGCGGGACCCGAGCGACGAAGCCGTGGATCAGCCCCAGGTGCACGCCGACGGTCCCCCCGAGGCTCCGGACCGCCCGCTCGGCGACCGTTCCTGACCCCGGGAGCTCACGCACGATCACCGCCACCGGCCGCGACGCGGCCGGCTGGGCGTTCGCCCGGGGGATCACCGTCACCAGGAGCCAGGACACGATGAGGAAGGCGAGGAAGCCCACCCCGGCCCGCCCCTTCTTGGAGTCGTTCCAGCTCACGCCATAGACGACGTTCACGGTGTCCCCCCGCCGGGCCGTCGGTGCCGCTTCGTTGACATGCGGTCTCCTCCCTTGCTGCCTGGTTGGATCCCCCGTGCAGGGCTCCGAGAGAACCTCACCCGCTGTCGTTCAGGATCGGCACCCGGGGCTTGCGAATCCATCCACCGGGGGTGCACTGATGCGGTTCATGTGGGTGATCTTCCGACGGGCCCTTGGCCCAATGAGGGCTCAGAATCGGACCTAGGCCTGATGGCAGGCGGTGATGAATCGCGATGACCGCAGCGGGATGACCCGAGGGCGTCCACGCTTGCCGGCGTCGCGAAGCCGTTGCTTCAGACTTGTTGGAGGCGGCCGATAGATAGCCCGAGGGACCTGGCAAGGGAGGGAGGCGGGGGTCATCCAGCGCAACGGCCGCATCCGCGTGATGCTCGCGGACGACACGGAGGAAATGCGCGACTCTTTGGCCGAGCTCGTCCTGTCCGATCCGTCCCTCGAACTGGTGGGGACGGCATCCGACACCGACGAGGCCATCGATCTCGCCCGCCGGGCTCAGCCCGAGGTCGCGCTCCTCGACGTGAAGATGCCGGCCGGCGGGGGCCCTCGCGCCGTCCGGGAGATCCGCCGGGAGTCACCCGGAACCCGGATGGTGGCGCTGTCCGCCTATGGCGATCGAGCGAGCGTCCTCGAGATGCTCCGGGCCGGGGCCTCCGGCTTCCTGGTGAAGGGCGCCTCGGAGCAGGTGCTCGACACCATCCATCGCACCGCGGGAGGACAGACCATCCTGTCGGGGCAGGTGGCAGGCCACGTCATCACGGAGCTGGCCGAGAAGCTTGAGAGCGACGCGGCCGACGAGGCCGACCGCGCGGCCAGACTCGAGCGAATCCAGCGGGTGCTCGCGGAGGGATTGCTGCGAATCGCGTTCCAGCCGATCGTCGAGCTCGAGACGGGCGCTGTCTGGGGGGTCGAGGCCCTGGCCCGCTTCGACCTGGAGCCTCGTCGCTCGCCCGAGATGTGGTTCGCGGAAGCGGAGAGCCTCGAACTCCGCACGGAGCTCGAGGTGGCCGCCGTGAGGACCGCCCTCTCGTTCCTGCCGACGCTGGACCCGAGCTGGGACCTCTCCATCAACGTCTCCCCCAAGACCATCCTCTCGCCCACCCTGGGCGACGCGATCAAGCAATGCCCGCTCGGCCGCATCGTCCTCGAGATCACGGAGCACCTGGGGATCGAGGACTACGGCGCCATCAACGAGGCATTGGCCGAGTTCCGGCCCCTGGGGATCCGGGTGGCTATCGACGACGCCGGGGCAGGCTTCGCCAGCATGCGCCACATCCTCCAGGTGGGGCCGGACGTCATCAAGCTCGACATCAGCCTGATCCAACGCATCGAGGACGATCCTGCCCGCCACGCGCTGGTCAGGAGCTTGATCGAGTTCGCTCACGAGATCGGTGCGACGGTGGTGGCCGAGGGGATCGAAACGCCTCAGCAACTCGAAGCGCTCCGATCCCTCGGGGTCTCCCACGGCCAAGGCTCCCTCCTGGGCAGCCCCGCGGTGGCTCTACCCGAGATCGTCGGCCGGCTCTGATCCGGCGACCAAGCGGGCGCGGGTTGCGCGGCTCATCTCCTCCAGGCTCGGTGACACCTGGACCCGAGGCGGTGAAGGGGCAGCGAGGGCCGCGGCCGCCGGAGGAAGCTCGGCAAGATCGGACCCGAACCGCTCCCGCGCCTCCGCCAGTGTCGTCACCAGCCCCGTCCGCCGGCCGCCCCGCATGACGGGTTCCAGCAGCGGGGTGGTCCCCTCGGGCGCGGGCTCGTCCCGGACCGCCAGCACGTCCATCACCCCGGGCCCGCGGAACACCTGCTTCGCGCCAGGCGCGGTGGCCTTCCCCGGCGAGAGCTTGGCCACCGCGCGGTCCCCGTAGGCCACCAGCTTGTACACGGTGTCGAGGTACGGAGCGTCCGCCGAGACCCCCAGGCGCGTCCCCACGCCGAAGGCGTCGATGGGCGCGCCGGACCGCACCAGCCTGTCCACGTCGTGCTCGTCCAGCCCGCCCGAGGCGAAGATCCGCACGCGCTCCAGGCCGGCCTCGTCCAGCAGGACGCGGGACCGCCGGGCCAGCTCCTCCAGGTCCCCGGAGTCGAGCCGGACGGCCAGACTGCCGCCCAGCCCGAGGTCCCGGATCACGCCGGCGGCCCGCTGCACGCCCCGCAGGGTGTCGTAGGTGTCCACCAGGAACGTGACCCGCTCCGGGTAGTCCTGCGCGTACGCCCGGAACGCCTCCTCCTCCGATTCGAAGGCCTCGACGTAGGAGTGGGCCATGGTCCCGACCGCCGTGAGCCCGTAGCGCCGGGCCGCCTCCACGTTGCTGGTCCCCAGGAACCCGACCATGGCCGAGGTCCGCGCCACGGCCATGGCCGCCTCCACGCCGTGGGTCCGACGGAACGAGAAGTCCACGACGTCCCTGCCCCGGGCCGCGATCCGGCACCGAGCCGCCTTGGAGGCCAGGGTCGTCTCCAAGGTGATCCGGTTCAACAGGAACGTCTCCACCAGCTGTCCCTGGGCGATCGGCGCCGTCACCTCCAGCAACGGCTCGCCCGCGAACACGATCCGCCCCTCCGGCACGGCCCACACGTCGCCGATGAACCGGAGCTCCCGGAACGCCTCCACCGCATCGCGGTCAAACCCGAGCGTCCCTTCCAGGTACTCCAGGTCTTCCGCCTCGAAGCGGAACCCCTCCAGGTATTCGAGACACGCCTCCAGCCCGGCGGCCACCAGGAAGCCCCGCTTCGCTGGGAGATTCCGGACGAAGAGGCTGAACGTGGCGGGCCGGTCCATCCCGCGCCGCAGGTAGGACGCGGCCATGTTCAGCTCGTAGAGGTCGGTCCACAGCGCCCGGCCCATGGTCGCCAGGACGATACCCTTTGGGAAGTGCCAGTTGCCCTCGGATCTCCCGTCGCCAGCGTGGGGGGCGGCATCGCCCACGCGTTGTCCCTGTCGTTCGGGATGCTGTGGGAGATCCTGTGGGCCTTGGTCCTGGGGTTCGCGCTGTCCGCGGTCGTGCAGTCGGTGGTGTCCAAGGCCCAGATGACCCGGCTGCTGCCCGACGACTCCCCGCGCTCCATCGGCGTCGCCTGCGGCCTGGGCATCGCCTCGTCGTCGTGCTCCTACGCCGCGGTGGCCCTGGCCCGGTCGATCTTCCGCAAGGGTGGGAACTTCACCGCCTCCATGGCCTTCGAGTTCGCCTCGACCAACCTGGTCATCGAGCTCGGGGTGATCCTGGCCCTGCTCATCGGGTGGCAGTTCACGCTGGCCGAGTTCGCGGGTGGGCCCCTGATGATCGCGATTATGGTGCTGCTGTTCCGGCTGTTCCTGTCGGAGCGGATGATCGAGGTGGCCCGCCGGCAGGCGGAACGGGGGCTCCGCGGCTCCATGGAGGGGCACGCGGAGATGGACATGTCGGTGAGCGGCGGCTCGATCCTGTCGCGGCTGCGGTCGAGGCGCGGGTTCACCGCGGTCAGCCACTCCTTCGTCATGGAGTGGGCGGCCATCTACCGCGATGTCCTGATCGGCCTGCTGATCGCGGGGGCGCTGGCGGCGTGGGTGCCGGAGTCGTTCTGGCGGAGCTTCTTCTTCGAGGGCCACCCGTTGGTGGCGAAGTTCTGGGGGCCGCTCATCGGGCCGCTGGTGTCGATGGCGTCGTTCGTGTGCTCGATCGGGAACGTGCCGCTGGCGGCGGTGCTGTGGAACGGCGGGATCAGCTTCGGGGGCGTGGTGGCGTTCATCTACGCCGACCTGATCATCCTGCCCATCCTGAACATCTACCGGAAGTACTACGGGATTCGCATGAGCGGGTTCCTGCTGGGCACGTCCTACGCGGCGATGGTGGTGGCGGGGCTGGCCATCGAGTTCCTGTTCGACGCGCTGGGCCTGATCCCGAGCCAGCGCAACGCCAAGGTGGTGGAGGCGCACGTCACGCTGAACTACACGACGGTGCTCAACGCTCTGTTCCTGGCCCTGGCCGCCGTGCTGATGGTCCGGTTCGTCCGCACCGGGGGCGTGGAGATGCTCGCTCACATGGACGAGCCCATGGACCACGGCCACGACGCCCACCACCACGACTGAATCCCGGGCCCGATCTTCTGCGGGACCGACTGTGGGTATGCTTCGCGCACCAACGGACCGAGCCCCGGAGGCAGGCCCGCCGGGCAGGGAGGGGGAACGATGCAAGAGACAGCCCCGCGGCGGTCGATGGCCGCCGGAGCGCTCGTCACGCTCGGGGGGATACTCACGCTGGTCAGCTCCTTCGTGATCTGGGGCCGCGTGACCGCGCTCAGCGACAACAGTCACCGCGACGTCAAGGGCGGTAGCTACGTCCTCATCGCGGGCATCGTAGTGATCGTCCTCGGCGTTCTGATGTTCCTGGCGCGGTCTCGAGGGCTGCGGCTCGTGCTCGCCATCCTGGCCATCATCGGCGGCCTGCTCGCGGCGCTAGCGGGCGGGGTGTCGGCCGGCTCGAAGGACGTCTTCCTGAACACGGTTGCCGACCGGATTGGCGATGAGCAGGGCGTCAGCCACTCGCAGGCCGAGAAGTTCTTCAAGGACGCGGAGAAGCGGGGAGACGTGAAGGTCTCCAACCAGCTCGGAGTGTTCTTGGCCCTGGGCGGTGGCGCGCTCGAACTGATCGGGGGCGTCGTGGGTCTCCGCCGGGGCAAGCGCGAGGAGCTCGCTCCGCCGCCACCTCCACCTGACGCCGCGTGGCCGGCCCAGCCCGCGTCCGTTCCGGTTCCGCCGCCGGTGGCCCCTGAGGGTGGTGCGCCGCCTCCGCCACCTCCTCCCTCAGCGCCCCCCTCACCGCCGCCTCCGCCGCCGAACGCGCCGCCTCCGCCGCCGGGGGGTTGGTCGGGCTAGCAGCGGGACCCGGCGGCGCCGCCCGCATGCGGAGCGACGAGTTCAGCGTCGACACGCGGGGCCGGCAGGTCGTCGACGTCACGGAGCGGGTTCGGGAGTTCGCGGCCTCCGCCGGCAGGAGCGGGCTGGTCCACGTGTTCCTCCCACACGCGACGGCGGGCGTCGCGCTCATGGAGACCGGGTCCGGATCGGAGGCCGACCTCGAGGACGTGCTGGAGCGGATCCTCCCCGCCGAGGACCGGTACCGGCACCGCCACGGCGCCACCGGCCACGGCCGCGACCACCTGCTGCCCGTATTCGTCTCGCCGTCTCTCTCGATCCCGGTCGAGGACGGCCGCCTCATGCTGGGGACGTGGCAGAGCGTGGTGCTGATCGACCCGAACCGGGACAACAACACGAGGCGGGTCCGGCTGTCGTTCCTGGAGGGGTGACTCTCCGGCCCGACTCGACGGCCTACCAGTGGAGCTGAACGCTGGAAGGACCCGGCGGATCCGTTCGACTGTCTCCGGGTCCCGACCCCGGAGGTGGTCCTCCCACACCGAGGTGTCCCGGAGCAGCCTCACGTCCGGTGATCCCCCTTCCGGGTTGCCTCGGACACGTCTTCGATATCGAGTCTTCCCCGGAGGGCCCTTGTCCTGGAGGAGGCGTCCTTCGCCAGGTACTCGGCGATCGCCCGCTCCACCGCGACTCGCTTCGACGCGCCTGGATGGCGAGCCAGGAGCGTCAGCAACAGCTCGTCGTCGATTTCGAGGGTGGTTCTCATGCCATCAGTATCGCGTACCGCTTAGGCCCGACGACCCCGAGATGACCCGGGGAAGCTAGTTCGACCGCGATGCTGGGCAAACGCTAGAGGTACTGGCCGGGACGGAGGTCCTTGCCGTCAGCGCCTGCGCTGGACGAGATGGCCTGGACGTCCCGCTCCCGCAGCAGCAGGTACTCGTGGCCGTCCATCTCGACCTCCAAGCCGGCCTGCGGCAGGAACAGGATGCGGTCGCCCGAGGCCACCTGCCGCACGTCGGGGCCGACCAGCACCACGTCCGCCCACACGCACCGCTTCGGGGCCACGGCGGCGGTGGCGGGGATCAGCAGGCCGCTGCGGGACCGGCGCTCGCCGTCTTCGGGCACCTGCACCACCAGGCGGTCTCCGGTCAGGCGAACGTCGAGGGGGCGGGCCGAACGAGGCCGTGGCCGCGACTTGGACGACGTGGATTCGGGACGAGACCGGGGCACGACCGAGATTGTACCGGCGGCCTCTCGGGGGAAACCGGGAGGCTCCTCAGGGTGACTCGATGGCGATCCGCTTCCCCGTAAACGAGAAGTGCTGGGGCGGGAAGAGCGGGTTGCCGGTCGGATCCACCGCCGTGAGGGTGGCGTGTCCGGTGAGCGACTTCGCCTTGAACGTCCCCGCTGCCGCCACCTTCACGGTATTGCTCAGGCTCCCGTCCGATCCGAAGTGGAAGTTCAGGTACGTGAACGCGAAGTGGCCCTTCGAGGGGCTCGTCCATTCACCGAGGCCGGTCCCGTCCTCGTCGGAGCCGATGGTGATGAACACCCCTCCGGCGGCGAAGGCCGCCACGGCCTGGAAGCCCGCCGGACCCGCCGCCGTCTTCGGGGTGATCAGCCAGGCGCCCCGGACCGTGAGGCCCGCCGCGCCGGCAGGGGCGGCGCCAGCGACGAGCGCGGCCTCCATGCCGAGTGCCGCCGCCCCGGCCACGCCGGCCCGAGCCAGCGCCTGGCGCCGGGTGATCTCGCGTGCTATGGCCCGCCCCTTCCCTACGACACGTCCAGCAGCGATGCCGCGATGCGCGCTCGCTGCTCGGACGGCCACCCGAACAAGGCACCGATGGCGAGGGCCCGCTTGTAGAACCGGTGCAAGGGGTGCTGCCAGGTGAACCCGATCCCCCCGTGCACCTGGATGGCCCGCTCGCACGCGGAGATGGCCGCTTCCGCCGCGTACGCCTTCGCCGCAGCCGCGGCGTCCGGCGCCTCTTCCGTGCCGTTCGCCACCGCCCATCCCGCCCAGTACGTGAGCGAGCGGGCGCTCTCGGCCTCCACGAACGCGTCGGCCAGCCTGTGGCTCACCGCCTGGTAGACGCCCACCGGCCGGCCGAACTGCTCCCGGGTCCTGGCGTGCTCCACGGCCATCTCCAGGGCCCGGGAAGCGACGCCCACGGCCTCCGCCGCCAGGCCGGCCAGAGCCCGGTCGCGCACCCGGTCGAGCAGGGCCGCGGCCTCCGAACCCTCCGCCAGCAGGGTCCCCGTCGCTCCGGACAGCGCGAGCCGGCCCAGCGGTCGGGTGGAGTCGACGGTCGGAAGCGGTTCCCACGAGGACCCCGCGCCGTCCCGCTCGGCCGCCCACAGCGCCGGGCCGTCCGCCGAGCGACCGGCCACGACCACCAGCTCGGCCGCGCCGAGGTCGGGAACGAACATGGCCGACCCCGACAGCCGCCAGCCGTCGGCGTTCCGCTCGCCGGCCACGGCGGGTTCATCACCCGGGCCGGGCCACGCCAGCGTGGCGGCGCGCTTTCCCGCCACCACGTCGGCCACCAGGTCGGGCTCGGCCGCCAGCGCCGGCAGGGCCAGGGCCACCGTGGAGAAGTACGGACCGGGGAACAGGGCCCGCCCCGTCTCCTCCAGGACCACGACCTCCTCCATGAACCCCATGCCCAGGCCCCCGGCCTCCTCCGGCACGGACACGCCGGTCCACCCCAGCGCGGTCACCTCCGGCCACCACGCCGGGTCCCAGCCGGAACCGTCGGCGATCTGGGCGACCCGTTCGACCGGGAACCGCGATCCCAGGAACTCGCGCACCGACGCGGCGAGCGCCTTCTGGTCCTCGCTCAGCGTGAAGTCCACCTCAGCGTCCCTTCGGGAGGCCCAGGACCCGCTCGGCGATGATGTTGCGGAGGATCTCCGAGGTCCCGCCCTCGATGGTGTTGCCGCGGCTCCGGAGCTGGAGGCGCTGCCACAGCCCGTCCTCCACCGCGTGCTCGCCCCCCGACAGCATCGCGTACGGCCCCTCTATCTCGATGGCCAACTTGGTGATGTGCTGGTTGGTCTCGGACCACAGCAGCTTCGCCGCGGACCCCTCCGGCCCGGGGACCCCGGTGGCCAGGAACGACGAGTACGCCCGGTAGTTGGTGAACCGCAGGGCCTGGTAGTCCGACCACACCTTGGCGACCCGGTCCCGGACCAGTGGGTCGTCCGCGGCCCGGTGGCCGTTCCGCTTCGTGCTGCGCGCCAGCTCGATCAGCCGGCGGATCCCCACCTCAAGCCGCACCGTCAGCACGATCCCCAGCACCGCCCGCTCGTTCATCAGCGTGGTGATGGCCACCGCCCAGCCGTTCCCCTCGCCGCCCAGGACGTTCTCGGCGGGGATACGGACATCGGTCAGGAAGATCTCGTTGAACTCGGCGTCGCCGGTGATCTGGCGGAGCGGGCGGACCTCCACCCCCGGCGCGTGCATGTCCAGGATGAAGTAGGTCAGGCCGTGGTGCTTCGGCACGGACGGATCGGTCCGGGTCAGCAGGATGCAGTAGTCGGCGATGTGGGCGAAGGACGACCACACCTTCTGGCCGTTCACCACGAAGTCGTCGCTGTCGCGCACCGCCCGGGTGGACAGCGAGGCGAGGTCGGAGCCGCTTCCCGGCTCGGAGAACCCCTGGCACCACACCTCCTCGGCCGTGAGGATGGGCTTCAGGTGGCGGTCCTTCTGCTCGTCGGTCCCGTGGGCCAGGATCGTCGGCCCGGCCATGCCCAGGCCGATCACGTTCATGTGCTCGGGGGCGCCCGAGCGGGCGAACTCCTCCAGGGCGATGACCTGGTGGGTGATGGGCGCCTCGCGGCCGCCGTAGCGCTCTGGCCAGGTCAGGCCGACGACTCCGGCCTCGTACAGCCGGCGCGACCAGTCCCGGTAGAATGAGACGCGCTCGGCGCCCTCGGGCTCGCGGTAGCCGGGCCGGCCCCAGCCTTCGGGGATGTTGGCGTGGAGCCACTCCCGAAGGCGCGTTCGGAACTCGGCCTCCGCCGGCGTGTCGCGGAAGTCCACGGCCGCATCCTACTCCCGGGTAGCCTCGCGGCGGGAGGTAGGATCACGCGCCGTGGCCATGACCGCCCAGGAGCTCATCGACCGCGCCGTGGAACGGCTGGAAGCGTCGTCCGCCATCGACCACTGGCAGAAGGACCGCGAGCGCATCGAGGCGGAGGAGCTCCTCGACCACCTGATCGGTACGGACTGGAAGGCGTCGGATGAGATCGACCCCGGCGTCCGACGGAGGTTCGACCGGCTGGTCGCTCGTCGGGCCACCGGCGAGCCGGTCCCGTACATCAAGGGCCACGTGGAGTTCCGGGGCCTGAAGCTGCTGGCCCGGCCCGGCGTGTTCGTTCCCAGGGACTCCAGCGAGGAGCTTGCCGAGCAGGCCGTCCGGCGCCTGCGGGCCCGCCGCCGGCCCGTCGCGGTCGACCTGGCCACGGGATCGGGGCCGGTGGCGCTGGCCATGGCGAACGAGGTGAAGGCCGCGGAAGTCTACGGGACGGACCTGTCCGAGGAAGCCATCCGGCTCGCTCGCCAGAACGTCCGCCGGCTGGGCCTGCCGGTCACGTTCCTGCGGGGAGACCTGTTCGGCGCGCTCCCCGGGCGCGTCGGCGGCCGGGTGGACGTGATCACGCTCCATCCGCCCTACGTGGGCAAGCGCGAGCTCCGCGAGCTACCCGACGAGGTCACCAGGTTCGAGCCGGTGATGTCCCTGACGGACCACAGCCCCAGAGGCCTGGGCCTCATCGAGCGGGCCGCCACCGAAGCGTGGGACTGGCTGAAGCCCGGCGGCTGGCTGCTGATCGAGGTCAGCCCGGACCGGTCACGGACAGTGGCCACGATCCTTCGCCGCGCGGGCTACTCAAGCGTCCGAAGCACCAAGGGCGGCCTTGAGGTGACGAGGGTCCTGACTGCGCGGGCGTGAAGGAGGTTCAGCGGGACTGCTTGATGGTATCGGCCCGGGCGCGGAGGCGCTTGGCGCGGAGGATGTCGGGGTCGCGGGGGTCGAGCGGCAGCACGGGGGCCGGATCTTCCCTCCGGCTGTGGAGCTTGCTCATCTGGATCCGGCGCATCGCCCGCCTCCGTGCTGACCTTCGCTGCATCGGTCCGTTCGGCCCACCCCTTGAGGAGTGGGTGGCGGGGAGCCGGGTGACGGTCGGCTCCCCGCCGGGGTTTCTTGCGGTGCCCGGTGTGGGCGTCCTCGGAAATCCTTCGTGCCTCAGTGGCGCATGGGCCAGGCCACCACCGAGACCGCCATCGCGGCGATCCGGCGGGCCCGGGCCCGGCGCTCGGCGGTCCGCGCGACACGGGTCTCGCGCGAGGCCCGGTACGCGTCGGCGTCCCTGACCATGTCGCTGATCCGCTCGTTCGCCATCTCTCTCGCGTACATTCGCCACCTCCCGCTCGGAATCCTGCACGCACCGTACCCACCAGCTCGGGTGCCTTCGGTGCCGGCCGGCACCGCGGCGGCGTGACGTCCGTCACCCTCCACGCGGACCTTGCCTGCCTGGAAGCGACCGTTCAGGATGGCGCCGTCATGAGGAGATTGGTGGGGCGGGGGGGATGGCTGCTACTGGCGGTCGCGCTGTCGTTGGCTCCGGCCCCCGCCCAGGCCGCCGCCAACGCCAAGGTCCAGGCCAGCGGCAGCGTCACCGGTGACATCAAGGCCGGAAACGTCCTGCACGTGGACCTCAAGCTCAACCACTCTGGCGGTTGGCAGAACTTCCAGCAGGTCCAGGTGGCGCTGCGGATTCGGGGACGGCCGCTCGACCAGCTCGTGTTCGACCCGTCCGACCTCTCCCTGTCCATCATCGGGGACGGTCCCGCAGCCTCGCTCACCGAGCCGGAGAAGCTCCGGGGGCCGTTCTTCTCCGTGAACACGGCGGGCGTGGCCATCCAGACGAAGGGGGACCACCTGGAGCTCACGATCCCGATCAAGCTCCTGGTCGAACCACCCCCCGGCGCCCGGCTCTTCTACACCTACGCCGCCAACGGCGTGCCCACGCAGGGGTTCAAGCCGCTGACCCCGCCGGTCCAGGCCAAGAGCGGGTTCTCGTGGGGAACGCTCGGTCTGGCCATCCTGGGTGCGCTCTTCGCGGGAGGCGTGGTCGGCAACCTCTTCTCGTCCCGCCGGGCGCCGCAGCGGCCCTCCGTGTACGCCTCCGTCCAGCGCCGGCTGGAGGAAGAGCGGGCCCGGAAATGAGCAGGGTGGCGGCACGCTCGGGCATCTGGGCCGAGCTGGACCGGGAGATCGACGCCCGGCCGGCCCCCCAACCGACCGGCACTGACCTGTGGGCTCGCCTGGAGCGGCTGGTCGACACGGCGGAGTACCGGCCCCGGCTGGAGACCGACATCGAGGTCCAGGAGTTCCACCTCCGGTGGGGCAACGACTACGCGATGATCGCCAACCCGCGGGACCTCATCCACTACACCCTAACCCCGGAGGAGCTCGGGCTGGTCCGCCTGATGGACGGGACCCGAACGCTGAAGGAGATCATCCTGGAGCGGCTCAGGGAGTCGGGCGACCTGGAGCTCTCCTCCGCCATCGAGCTCGTGCACAGCCTGTACGTGGGGAACTTCCTGGACCGCCGGTACTTCGACGTCGACGCGTCGGTTCGCCACGCCATCGAGCCGGTGTCCTCAGCGCGCGAGAAGGCCCGCATCTTCGCCAAGAGCCTGACCGTGGAGTGGAAAGGCGCCGACCGGCTGGTGAAGTGGTTCTATCGCAACGGGTTCAAGGTGTTCTTCACGCGCCCGGCCATCGCGCTCTCCCTCCTGCTCTCCGTCGGTGGGTTCACCGCGTTCCTGTACGACGTGGGCTCGCACCGCTTCTTCCTGACCGGCAAGTCCGTGGCGGTGGGCGTCCTCATCCTGATGGGGCTGAACTACTTCCTGACCTTCTGCCACGAGCTGGGGCATGCGCTCGTGCTGACGCACTTCGGCCGGCGGGTGAAGAGCGCGGGATTCCAGATCTACTTCGGCTCCCCGGCCTTCTTCGTCGATGCATCCGAGGCGCTGATGCTGGAACGCCGCCAGCGAATCCTGCAGGCGGCCGGCGGGCCGCTGGCGGAGTCGATCGTCGCCGGCGCGGCGTCGATCGCGATCCTGATCTGGCCGGGTTGGGGGTTCTCGGAGACGCTGTACAAGTTCGCCGTCCTCAACTACCTCGTGCTGTTCGAGAACCTGATCCCGCTGCTGGAGCTGGACGGGTACTTCATGCTGTCCGACGCCATTCAGGTCCCCGATCTCCGTCCCCGGTCCCTGTCGTTCCTGCGGCACGACCTGTGGCACAAGCTTCGGGTCCGGGAGCGCTTCTCCAGGAGGGAGCTCGGCCTGACCGGCTACGGCATCCTGGGGATCCTGTTCACGATCTTCTCCTTCTACACGGCCTGGTTCTTCTGGAAGCAGATCTTCGGCACGCTGATCTCGAAGCTGTGGCACGGTGGGACGGTCACCCAGGTGCTGCTGGTCGTGCTGGGCGTGATCGTGGCGGGCCCTATCGTGCGCGGCCTGTTCAAGCTTCTTGGGTCCGTCGCGCTGCGGATCCGCGCCCTGTGGCGCCGGATCAGGTTCCGCATGGAGATGAAGTGGCGGGTCGAGGCCGCCGAGCTCATCGACGCCCTGCCCTCGTTCCGGGACATCCCCGTGGACGTCCTGAACGACCTGTCCGGACGCGTCCGCATCCGGACGCTCTCGCGGGGCCAGCCCGTGTTCCGGCAGGGGGACCGCGCGGACGCGTTCTACGTGGTTCGCCGGGGGGAGGTCCAGGTGGTGGAGGAGGATCCCCAGGCGGGCACGGAACGGGTGCTGGTGACGCTCGGGCGAGGGCAGTCCTTCGGCGAGCTTGCCCTGGTGGAGGAGACCGTGCGAACCGCCACGGTGCGGGCGGTGGGCGAGGCGGAGCTGTTCGAGGTGGACAAGGCCACCTTCGACCGGTTGCTCGCCGACATGATCGAGATGCCCGACTTCCTGCCCACGCTCCAGCAGCTCGCGGAGCTCCAGGCGTTGCCGACGTTCGGCTCGCTCCCTCCCGACCAGCTGTCCGAGCTCCTCGAGCATGGCCGGTGGGTCAACATCCCGCCGGGGGAGGCCATCGTCGAGGAGGGACAGGTGGGAGACGCCTTCTACGCGATCGGCTCGGGACAGGTGAACGTAGAGCGCGGCGGCGAGGTCGTCGATGTGATGGGCCCCGGCCAGTACTTCGGGGAGGTGGCCCTCCTCATGGACGTGCCCAGGACCGCCACCGTCCGGGCTCGCACGCCGCTTCGGGCGTTCCGGGTCGAACGGGATGGGTTCGACCGGCTGGTGGCGGACTCGTTTCGGCGCGGGCGGCTGAAGCCCAATATCGTTCTGGACCGGACGCAGGAACACTAGAGGCGGGGGACGCATGGACTGCTGGCACTGCAAGCGCACGGCCGTGGGCGCCTGCCGGTTCTGCGGCCGGGGGATCTGCGAGGACCACGCCCAGACCCACCCCTACATCCTCGAGCTGTTCAAGACCAAGGACGTCACGCGCGTCCTGGTGGTGGAGGACGCCCTGTACTGCGGTGCCTGCACCCCCCGGCCCGACCCGCTCGACCTTCCGGAGCTCGATTCGCTGGATTGACACCCCGGGCCGCCGTCCGGTCCGGCCGCCCCGGTTCCGCGCACGCTCGCAGTCTCGATGTGACCGTCGTCACATGACCCCTGTGACGGGCGTCACCGCGGGTCCGGTGACCGACGTCACGGTGGATCCGGTGACGGCCATCACAGACGAAACGTGGCCCTCGGCACGAGACTGGGCCCAGGATTGCGGAGGCGGCCCTTCCGGGCCCGGGAACGCGGCGAGGAGGTGATCAGGATGGCGGACAAGAAGGTGACCCCGCAGGCGCCCAGCGCCGAGGCTTCGAAGGGCGGCGAGAAGACCGCAGCGACGCGCGTAACCAAGCGTCAGGTCAAGCGTCAGGTCAAGCGTCAGGTCAAGCGGCAGGCCAAGTAACACCGGGTCATGCGATCGACCGCGGCGGACGGGCCCGGACTCCGGGCCCGTCCGCTGTTTCCAGGGGCACGCGGAGGCGGTCATGGCGGTGCGGTACATGAAGGAGGCGCCGGCTTTTTCGGCGGTCCAGTCTTCGCTAGGCTCACGCCTGATGCCCCAGTCGGCGCGTTCCTCCGCGGGAACCCTCGAGCAGGCCATGGCGGCCACGCCCCTGCTCGAGTCCATCTCGCAAGAGATCGTGAGACGGCTGGCCGAGCGGGGGACGCTCCGGCAGTACCGGCGCGGCACGTACCTGTTCCACCAGGGCGACCCCGCTCCGGACGTGCTGTTCCTGTGGCGGGGCCGGGTCGAGATCAGCTCGCTCTCCATCACCGGGCACCGCCAGCTCCACACGACTCTCGACACCCCGCAGTTCTTCGGCGAGCTGGGCGTGCTGGGCCAGATGCAGCGCACGGCGACGGCCATGGCCCTGGAGGAGTCCACGGTGTGGGTGGTGAACGGCGAGGTGTTCATGGACTTCCTGACCGAGCACCCCGACGCGTCGCGCGCGCTGCTCCGGGCGCTGGCCCGCCAGGTCCAGGCCCACGAGGCTTTCACGGAGGACCTGCTGTTCCTGGACCTGAAGGGCCGGGTGGCCAAGCGGCTCCTCCAGCTGGTGAGCCCCTCGCTCGACGACCTTCCCTCGGACGGCGTTGTGCTGCCGTCGGTGGTCACCCACGCCGACCTGGCCAGTCTGTGCGGCGGGAGCCGGGAGAACGTCACGCGCATCCTGTCCGAGTTCCAGCGCCGCGGCCTGGTCGACCGCAACGACCGCCGCTACGTGCTGAAGAACGTGACCGGGCTGCGCAGGCTCGCTGGGCTGTAGCTCCATCGCGAGATCGATTGCGGTGGGTCTCGTTCGATTATGTGTATGGTATGTGCATGTTGGACCAACGGATCCAGGTTCTCCTGAGCATCGATCAACGCAGGCGGCTGGAGGCAGAGGCTCGCCGCCGGGGAGTGTCGGTGGGAAGCCTGATACGGGAGGCTGTCGATGCCCGGTTCGGAGCAGTGACACGGGAGGACCGGCTTCGGGCGGTGCGTGAAATCCGCGAGATGCGAGGCGGTCGGTTTCTGTCCGCTGAGAAGATCAACCGGCTCGTGGAGCAGGAACGGGAAGAGGGGCTTGTTCCTCCCCCTCGGGGGGGAACGGGCTGACGTTCTTCGTCGATACCAGCGTCCTGGTCTACGCGGCCGGGGTTTCTCGCCACCGCGATCCCTGTCTCGAGATCCTCGACGCGATCGCGGAGGGAGACGGGGACGGACGAACCTCCACGGCCGTTCTTGAGGAGGCCTGGCACCTGGAGCTGTCGGGTCACGCCGGGCAAATCGACGGCACGACCGAACGGATGTATCTGCTGTTCACGCCGTTGCTGTCAGTGACGGACGAGGCGTTCCGCCTCGCCTTCGCCCTGGAGGCGCCAGGACTGGGCTCGAACGACCGCCTCCATGTGGGGACCTGCATGGCGCACGGCATCGACACGATCGTCACGACGGACTCCGGATTCGATCGCGCGCTGGGGATCCAGCGGATCGATCCGCTCGATCGCCGAGCTATCCGCCGCTTGCTCGGATAGTTTGGGCGTCAGCCACCGATCATCGACATGCTGCGACCCGGCCGCACGAAGTCCGGGTGGTTGATGCGGTGGCCTTCCCACTTGCGCCACACGCCGGCCCGGATCAGCGTGGCCAGTTCCTCGTCGGGAGCGCCTTCGCGCATCGGGCCCCTCAGGTCCACTTCGTCCAGCGCGAACAGGCAGGCCCTGAGCTGGCCGTCGGAGGTCAGCCGCAGGCGGTTGCAGGTGTCGCAGAAGGGTTCGGTGACGCTGGAGATCAGGCCGATGGCGCCCGGAGCGCCGTCGGCGAAACGGAAGGTCGACGCGGGGTCGGGCTGGCCCTCGGCCGGCATCAGGGGGTAGACGGCGTCGATGGCCTGGAGGATGTCGGCGTTCGGTACGACCTTGGCCCGCTCCCACACCTGCTCGGCGTCGAGGGGCATGTACTCAATGAACCGGACCTCGTGGCCGGTTTCGCGGGCGAACCGGGCGAACTCCACGACCTCGCCCTCGTTCTGGCCCGCGATGACCACGCAGTTGATCTTGATGGGCGTGAGGCCGGCCTCCTCGGCCGCCCGGATCCCACCCAGGACCCGGTCCAGGGCGTCGCGCCGCGTCATCTCCTCGAACCGGTGCCGGAGCAGCGAGTCGCAGGAAACCGTGACCCGGTCCAGCCCCGCCTCGGCCAGCGGCTTCGCCAGCCGGTCCAGGAGGATGCCGTTCGTGGTCATGGACATCTCGATCTCGGGCTGGGACTGGCGAAGCATCCGGACCAGCCCGGGGAAGTCCGCACGGACGGTGGGCTCCCCGCCGGTGAGCTTCAGGGCGCGCACCCCCAGCGACACGAACACCCCCACCATGCGGACGATCTCCTCGAACGTGAGGATCTCCTCCTTGGGCAGCCACGCCAGGCCCTCGGCCGGCATGCAGTAGACGCACCGGAAGTTGCACCGGTCCGTGATGGAGACCCGGAGGTCGTCCCCGACCCGGCCGAAGGTGTCCACGAGGGGCCCGCCCGCAGGCGGGTCGGTCTCGGGAGGGATCCAGGGGGAGGCGTCGTCCATACCCGACCAGATTACCCGGAACCGCGGCATGCGCCGGTGCGTGCACAATGGACCCATGGAGCAGCCGTTTCGGGCCGCAGTGATCACCATCTCCGACGGCGTGTCGGCGGGCACCCGCCGGGACGAATCGGGCGACGTGGCCGAGGAGATCCTCCGCGCCAGCGGCTACGACGTCCCGACCCGCTCCGTGGTCCCCGACGATCGCCCCGACATCGAGTCCCGCCTCCGCGACCTGGCCAACGACGTCCACCTGATCGTGACCACCGGCGGCACCGGCTTCGGCCCCCGCGACGTGACCCCGGAAGCCACCAAAGCCGTGATCGACCGCGAAGCGCCAGGCCTGGCCGAGTTGATGCGGACAGCCGGCCTCGCCCACACCCCCCAAGCAGCCCTGTCGCGAGCAGTCGCGGGCACACTGGGGCAGACGCTGATCGTGAACCTCCCAGGCAGCCCAAAGGGCGTGCGCGAGAGCCTGGAAGCGGTGACGTCGGTGTTGCCGCACGCTCTGGAGTTGCTGAGCGGGAAGCAGGGCCCGCACCCGACAACGCCGAAGGAGCCCAAAGCCGGGGCGGGCCAGGCCGATCGCGAGTTCCGCAGCGAGCGAAGCGAAGCGAGGACGTCTGAGCAGGCGGCCTGGCCCGCCCCGGCCCCGACCCAGGATCGGGTTTTCGCCACCGCGGTGAAGGTCCACGGCACCCCGCCGTGCGAACTGGGGCAGCGAATGACCATCGGCCCGAGCGGTCCCCTCGAAGGCACGCTCGGCTGCGCCGAGTTCGACGCGGCCGCTGTGGCCGACGCGCCGGAGATCCTGCGCGGGGGGAAGCCGGAGATGCACACCTACCATCACGAGCTCGGCGACATCGAGGTCTTCCTGGAGCCCCAGCTCGCCGCGCCCATCCTGATCGCAGTGTCGGCCACGCCGATCGCTCTCGAGCTCCTCCGGCTGGCGCGAACGCTCGGCTACCGGGCCGTGCTGGTGGAGTCCCGCCCCGAACGGATCACCCCCGAGCACCGCGACGCAGCGGACCAGGTCCTGGACAGCCTGGACGGCGTCCAGCCGAACGAGCGCACCGACGCGGTGCACACCGATCACGACGCCCCCGGCGTGGCCGAGTCGGTGGCCCGGCTCCTGCGCACGCCGGCGAGGTTCATCGGCGTGCTGGGGAGCCGCCGCCACGTGGGCCCGCACGTGGAGGCCCTGAAGCGGATGGGCTTCTCCGAGGAGGACCTGGCCCGGGTCCGCTCGCCGGTCGGCCTGGACATCGGGGCGAAGGCCCCCGAGGAGATCGCGGTGTCCATCGCTGCCGGCCTGCTGGCGGGGCGGTCGGGACGGGCCGGCGGCTGGCTGGACCGGTGATTCCGGCCCGGCGCGGGTTCACCTGTCGATGAGCATCGCGCTGTCCGTGTTCGGCGTGATGTGCTGCCTGGCCGGCGGGATCTGGATCTTCCAGGGCATCGGCCTGCTCCACGGCAGCTTCATGACCGGGGAGGCCCTGTGGGCCTGGATGGGAACGGTCACGCTCGCGGGGGGCCTCGCCTTTCTGGCCCTCGGGCGGCGAATCGGGCGCGGTTCCTGACGTTCCCTCTCGGTGGGCGAGGCGGCCCTGAAAGCCGCATTCGCTCCAGCAGGATGCCGGCGCCGCGGACCACGCAGGTCATGGGCTCGGGGTCCACGCGCACCGACACGTTGGTCTCGGCGGCGAGGCGCCGGTCCAGGCCCACCAGCAGGCTGCCGCCGCCGGTCAGGGTGATGCCGCTCGAGGCCAGGTCCGGGACGACCTCGGCCGGGGCCCGCTCCAGCACCCCAACCACGGCGTCCACGATGCGCGACACCGGCTCCTCGATGGCCTCGGCCAGCTCGTCGGCCGGGACCTGCAGGCGACGGGGCTTCCCCGTGGACAGGTCCTTGGCCGGGAACTCGATCAGCACGTCGCGGAGCCCCGGACCCGCGGCGGCGCCCCGGATCTTGAGCCGCTCCGCCATCCGCTCGCCGATCAGGACCCCACGTTCCTTCCGGAGGTGGGCCACGATGGCCTGGTCGATGGCGTCCCCGGCCACCGGCTCGGAGGCGCCGACCACCACCCCGCCCAGGACGAAGATGGCCACCTCGGTGGTGCCCCCGCCGATGTCGACCACCATGGAACCCCGGGGCTCCTCCACCGGCAGCCCGGCCCCCACCGCCGCGGCCAGGGGCTCGGACACGATCACCACTCGCCGCGCGCCGGCCTCGACGGCGGCCTCCTCCACGGCACGCCGCGCCACCGGGGTGACCCCAGAGGGCACGCACACCACGACCCGGGGCTTGGCGAACCGCCGGCGCTGGTGCACCCGGAGGATGAACTCGCGCAGCATGTGCTGCGCCGCGTCGTAGTCGCTGATCACGCCGGAGGAGAGCGGCCGGATCACCTCGATGGGGGCGGGGGCCCGCCCCAGCATCTCCCGGGCCTCGGCCCCCACGGCCACCAGCCGCTCGCGCTCGCGATCGACCGCCACACACGAGGGCTGGAACAGCACCAGGCCCCGTCCCCGGACCACGATCAGGGTGTTCGCGGTCCCCAGGTCGACGGCCAGGTCGTGCCCGATCCTCGACCACAGCCAGGCCAGCCGGGACCGACGTCCCGGCGCGGGCATCCGGTCACCGAGGTCCTGCATGTGCGGGTTCACCGCTCTCGAGGGTCCGCCCGGCGCATGATGTCCACACGCCGCCGGGGGGTGCGGATTGTAGGGCCAATCTGCCCGATGAAGTGGGATTTCCGCGTCCCGAGGCATGACGAAGCCAGACCCGTGTCGGATACTGATCCGTCGTGCAATCCTCCGGTCCGCTGTTCCGACCTTCCGCCAGCCGTGGATCCGTGCTCCGGCGCCGCCGCCAGCGCTTCCGGCGCGGCTTCGCCGCGTTCCTGGTCGTGGTGCTGGCCCTGATCGTCTGGGAGGTCAAGCCCTTCTTCGGCAACAACAGCCCGAAGGCGGCAGGCGGCCAGAACAGCCCGTCGGCGGGTGCGTCAGACGGCCCCAGCTCCGGCCCGTCCAGCCTCCCGTCGGGGAACCCGATCAAGCACATCGTGTTCCTGATCAAGGAGAACCGGACCTACAACAGCTACTTCGGGCTGTACGGGCACGGTGCGGTGGGAACCGACACCGGCGGCACGCTGAGGTGCTCCGGGAGCCCCAAGCACTGCGTCCCGGGCCCGCCCTACAAGCTGGCTTGGGCGCCCGACCAGCAGCCCCACGACATCACGCACGGGTTCTCGTCGGGGCTGTACTCGATCGACGGCGGGCGGATGGACGGCTACAACATCATCGGGGCCGGCGACGACATGTCCGGCTACGAGGTCATGCACCGGGACTGCAGCCCGCCCAAGGGGTGCATCCCGAACTACTACGCCTACGCCGACCGGTTCGTCCTGGCGGACCACTTCTTCACGTCGATGTACGGGCCGACCTTCCCCGAGCACCTGTACACGGTGGCCGCGCAGGCCGACGGCATCGTGGACAACAAGTCGACCACGGATCACCCGGGCAGCTACTGCACCGACCCCACCGAGTACACGCCGCACTTCAAGCCGAACCTCAGTCCGGCGGACATCAAGCAGATCCTCTACTACGAGAACCACGTCACGGCCGCGATCCCGGACAACCTGTTCCGGATCTCCCGGTACTGGGAGGACATCCGGACCTGCGTGAGCATCAAGACGGTGCCCCAGGAGCTGGAGCAGAAGGGCATCAGCTGGAACTACTACGCCGACACCGACCAGTGGCAGAACGCGCTGCAGGCCATCCGGCCGGTGTGGGACAACCCCAAGCTGCACGCCCACATCAAGCCGCCGGAGGACTTCATCTCCGACATCAAGGCCGGGAAGATGCCGGCGGTCTCGTGGCTGATCCCGCCGGAGCCCTACAACGAGCACCCCGGCAGCGGCGTGTCGGTGTGCGGCGGCGAGAACTGGACGGTCCAGCACATCAACGCGGTCATGCACAGCAAGTACTGGAAGAGCACCGCGATCGTGGTGGTGTGGGACGACTTCGGCGGGTTCTACGACGGCGTGCCGCCGCCGCACTACGACATCATGGGCCTCGGCCCCCGCACCCCCGCGCTGATCATCTCGCCCTACACCAGGCACGGGAACAACCCCGACGGCGGGTTCGTGGACCACACCACCTACGAGTTCTCCTCGGTGCTGGCCCTCATCGAGAAGACGTTTGGGGTGGCCCCGCTCACCGACCGCGACCGCAAGGCCAGCCCGCTGGCGGGGGCGTTCGACTTCGAGCACCCGAACTTCAAGCCGCTGGTGCTGAAGTACCGCCCGGACTGCCCCTACGGCAGCGACCTCACGCCCGAGTAGTCCGGGCGAACCGCGGCACCAGCCGGCTCCGGCGCATGGGCAGCTGCACGCGATAGGGGCCGTGGGTCCGGGGCCGGCCCGCGGGCCAGGCCCACCAGGGGGGGCCGGCCTGCGGGTACTCCGGCAACAGAACCGGCGGGCGCGGGGTCTGCTCGAAGTCGAAGTCCCGCCGGAGGTCGCCCAGGATGCGCGCGTTCTCGCGCACGTCCGGGCGGGAGTCCGGCCTGCCGTCGGTCCGCGGGTCCAGGCGCTGCCCGCCCAGGAAGTCGTCCTCGATGAACTTCAGGTAGGCGTCGAACGACAGCGCCTGGTGGTCGATGAATCCCTGGCGCGCGTACGGGCTGATGACCATGGCCGGGACCCGGATGCCGTAGCCGGCGCCGTCCACCTGCGGCGGCGTCACGTGGTCGTAGAACCCGCCCCAGTCGTCCCAGGCCAGGAAGATGGCGGTGGAGTCCCAGTCCGGGCTCCGCATGGCGGCGTCGATCACCCGGGTCACCCAGGCCTGGCCCGCCCGGATGGACGCGGGCGGGTGCTCGCTGTCCTTGCCGTTCGGGACGACCCAGGACACAGCCGGCAGCTGTCCCAGCCGAGCCGCCCGGAAGTAGTCGCTCGAGCTCTGGACGTTCCCGACCTGGTGGTCCTGCTGCACCGTGGAGAAGTCCGGGAGCGGGTTCCAGATGTCCGGGGTGGACGGTCCCTGGGGCTTGGGAAGGCAGAACATGGCGTCGTTGTCGCAGTCCGGCTGGGTCCCTGGCGCCACGTAGTACCCCCAGCTCACGCCGGCCCGGTGCAGGAGGTACGTGATGTCGGTCCACGCGAACAGCGGCCCGCGCTTTGTCCCCAGGCGCTGCTGCCCGGGGTGGCCGAGATCGGTATGGCAGGCCATGGGGTCCGTCGGGGGGCTGCACCGGGCCGACCACCCGGACACCATGTACAGGTGCGCCGGGAGGCTCCACGACCGGACCGGCTCGAACATGTGGTCCTGCAGCACGAAGTCCCTGGCGTAGGTCCAGTAGTTCGGGATCTCCCGCGCGTCGTGGTACCCGACGACGTCGGGCAAGCCCGGGCGGCCCACGCGCTCGGTGCAGTTCGGGTTGAACGGTTGCTGGATGCAAAAGTCGTGGCGGCCGACGAGCGCGCTGCCGATGAACCCGTCCATCCGCCCTCGGTGGATGTCCGCCGCGGAGAACTGGGCGCCGTGGGGACCGCCCTCGTTCACGAACGACGAGTCGTGGAACGGCCGGACGCAGGCGTGCAGGGCCATGTCGGGCACGCACACCGCGGGCACGCCGGCCTTCATAGGGATGCCGTCGGCCCCCGGGTAAGTGCCGAAGTAGGAGTCGAACGAGCGGTTCTCCTGCATCACCACGATGACGTGCCGGATCTTGTGGATGCCGCTGAGCGGCGGTGCCACCCCGGCTGCGACGGGACCGCCGGAGCTCGAGGGCGAGGTGGTGATCCCGCACGCCGCGGCCACCAGTGCGACGGCAGCCATCGGGACGGCCAGGGGGAGAAGGCGGCGCATGTCCACCCTTGGTTCGTCTGCTTGACGCGGAAGGTTCGTGGCGCGGCTACGGGACGGGCTGTGGCGACCCCGAGCCGAACGGGGGCGGCCAGCCGGAGGTGTCCCGGTACGCCTTGAACCGCTCGCCCTGGCACCCGCTCACCTGGGGCAGCGGATCGGGGTCCCGGCGCTTCTGCTTGAAGTCGAACACGTGGCTGTAGTTCGTCGTCTTCGCCACCCGGTCCGTCAGGTGAGAGAGGCGCCAGTTGTCGGCGATGAACCGGTTCACCGAGCAGAACTCCCCCTGCTCGTGGTCCACCAGGCCTCGCCGGGCGAACGCGCTGATCACCAGCAGCGGGACCCGGATCCCCAGGCCCAGGTCGTCCACCTTCGGGGGCACCACGTGGTCGTAGAAGCCTCCCCACTCGTCCCAGGTGATGAAGATCGCGGTGTCCTTCCACATGGGGCCCTGCATGACCGCGTTCACCACCTGGGTCACCCAGTTCTGGCTGTAGCAGGTGCTCCACGGTGGGTGGTCCGACAGCTCGTACCGGGGCGTGACCCACGTGACCGAGGGCAGGTTCCCGTTGGTGATGTCCCGGACCAGGTTGTCCACGGGTCGCGTGTGCCTGGCGAACTGGTCGCTGTGGAAGATGTGGTCGATCGCAGCGTACGCGTTCCAGATGTAGCCGACCTGGTAGTCCTGGGCGGCGTAGAAGGCCCAATCCACGTTGGCCTCGATCAGCTGGTCGCCCTGGGTCTTGAAGGTGAAACAGGGCGGGACGCCCGGGTCGTTGCCCAGGTTGGGGACGCCATGGGCCACGGCCACCAGGACGCCGTCGGGGACGTCGCAGCCCCACGTCTTGGCCAGGCCCTTGTCCTCGCGTTCCTTGAGCTGGGCCTGGGTCTGGTTCGGCGCGTCGTAGGTCCCGCCGGACTGTCCGGCGATCATGTACAGGTGCTGGGGGAAGGAGTTCCCCAGGGCCGAGGCGAAGAAGTTGTCCGCCAGCACGAACTCCCGGGCCCAGTGCCAGTAGTTGGGGAGGTCCTCCTCCACGTACTGCGAGTAGGCGAAGGCCTGCGAGACGGGGACCGTGTCGTTCTCGGCGAACCCGTCCATGGCCCCGCCGTTGATGTGGCGGAGCGAGGCCGGGTAGTCGTGGGGCAGGTCGCCGGGGAGCCACTGCGGCGCCCGGACCAGCGGGACCTCCGTGCCCTGCGAGACGCCGGTGCTGGCGCCGTTCGTGTCGGGAAACGCCCCGAACAGGTGGTCGAAGCTGCGGTTCTCCATCATCAGGTAGATCGCCCGCTTGATCGGCCACTGCGTGTCCACGGTGGTGGGATCGGGCGAGGGCAACGGATAGGTCGTCGTCTTCGAGCCGTGCGTGCAGGCGGCCAGCGCCGCCGCCGCGGCCGCGGCCATGGAGGCCTGGAGGAATTCGCGGCGGCCGATCTCGACAGGAGGCATGGGCCTTCGACCCTACCAAGGGAGATTCGAAAGTGGTTTTGCGCTTCGAGCGGGCCGCGCCATACAGTGTGTTCTTCCCGACCGAAAGGGGATGGTGATGGCGCACCCGAACGAGGACCTGCTGCGCAAGGGAACCGACGCGCTGAACAGCGGAGACATGGAGACGTTCCTGAACCAGCACACCGACGATGTGGTCGTCCACATCGCCGGCCAGAGCCCGTACGCGGGCGACCACGCCGGGAAGGAGAAGGCCTTCGGGGTTCTCCAGCAGCAGATGCAGACGCTGGATGGGCCGCCGCAGTTCGAGGTCCACGACGTCCTGGCCAACGACACGCACGGCGTGATCCTGGGGACGCAGCACGCCAGCCGGGGCGGAAGGCAGTTCGACGACCGCCAGGTGGTGGTCTTCCACTTCGCGGACGGCCTGATCAACGAGGTCTGGGTCTCCTCCGGCGACCAGGCCGCCGAGAAGGAGTTCTGGAGCTAGCTCTCCTGAGCCGCGCTCAGGCCGGGGCCAGCTGGCGGTCGGCCGTTGGGGCCCGGGCCCGCCAGTACTCCTGCCCTTCCTCGGGGAGGGTGTAGATCGGGTCGTAGTACGGGTAGGTGCGCGTCAGCGCGTCCGGGTCGTCGAACTCGATGCCCGTGCGGTAGTTCTTGGTCCAGGACGAGATGCCGCGAACGCGGTCGTACCCCGCGAGCTGGTGGACCCACCGCTTCCCCACGAACGGGACGTCGCACACCACCCGCGGAGTGGCGAACCCGGGCAGGTAGCCCAGGATGGCGTGCTGGAGCTCCTGGGCCTCCCACACCGCGGTCCGCCAGTGCTCGGAGTTCGGGATCAGGTCGCACATGTAGAAGTAGTACGGCATGACCTTGGCGTGATCGAGCAGGGTGAAGCACAGCTCGAGCAGCGCGTCGGGGGTCGTGTTCACGCCCCGGAGCAGGACGCCCTGGTTGCGGACGTCGCGGAACCCCATGTCCAGGAGCTTCCGAACCGCCAGAGCCACCAGCGGGGTGACCTGCTGGGCGGCGTTGACGTGGGTGTGCACGGCGACGTCCACCCCGCGTCCCACGGCCTTGCGGGCGATGTGCTCCATCCCCTCCAGCACGTCGTCCTGGAGGAAGTGCTGGGGGATCCCCATGAGACCCTTGGTGGCCAGCCGGATGTCCCGGATGTTCTCGATGTCCAGCAGCTGGGAGACGAAGCTCTCCAGGCGCTTGATGGGGACGTTGGCGATGTCGCCGCCGGAGACCACCACGTCGCGAACGGATGGCGTCCGGCGCAGGTAATCGAGCATGGCGTCCCACCGTTCCTGCTGCTTCTGCTCGAACTTGTACTTGAGGATCTGGGGGGTGTCTTTCCCCACCAGGTCCATGCGCGTGCAGTGACCGCAGTACTGGGGGCAGGTCGACAGCAGCTCGGCCAGCACCTTGGTGGGGTAGCGGTGGGTCAGGCCCTCCACCGCCCACATGTCCGCTTCGTGCAGGCTGTCCCGCGACGCCATGGGGTGTGAGGGCCACTCCGGGTCGCGTTCGCTGAAGGCGGGCGCCATGTAGCGGCGCACCGGGTCTCCGCGGAGGTCCCGCTCGTCCATGGTGTTCACCATCTGGGGCGGGATCAGCATGGACATGGTGGCCCGTTCCCGCTGGTCTCGGGCGATGTCCTCCCGCAGGTCCTCGGTGAGGAAGGGACCGAGGACCTCGGCGAACTCCGCGAGGTTCTTCACGCAGTGCGCACGCTGCCACTGCGCGCTCTCCCACTGGTCGCGGGTGACGTCGCGGAACCCGGGGAGCCTGGTCCAGTCGGGCTCCACGAACTCCCGCTCCAGCGGGTAGCGGAACGCCTGGGGCGCCGCGTGGGCCTTCGGCTCGCGGCGTGCGGGGCGGACGGCGCTGGGCTGGTCGGCCATCGTGGTCCTCCGGGTAAACGAATGAATCGGGGGTGCAGAAACCATTCTAACGGACGAAGTCCCTCGAAACCAAGCTCTGAGCGAACCTGGTTCGGCGTCGCCTGGGTCGAAGAGGCCTCCCCCAGCGCGGTGATAGCGTGTCCGGCGTGCGCTGGGCGACCTTTCGCGGCGGGGGTTCCGAGGAGCGCGTGGGGGTCGTCCAGGGACAGGAGATCCTGGCCCTCCCGGCGGGGACGACGCTCCTGGACCTGCTGGGCGACCCGGGCGAAGGACTCCGCGATGCCGGACAGGGCGCGCTGGCCGGCCCGTACGAGGTGTTCCCGCTGGAGGCCGTGACGCTGCTCCCGCCGGTCCCGTGCACGCCCTCGGTCCGTGACTTCTACGCCTTCGAGCAGCACGTGCGGACGGCCCGCCAGCGCCGGGGCCTGGAGATGGACCCGGACTGGTACGAGCTCCCGGTGTTCTACTTCAGCAACCCCGCGGCGCTGGTCGGCCACGGGGCGGACGTGCCGCTCCCACCCGGCAGCGCCGCCCTGGACTTCGAGCTGGAGGTGGCCGCGGTGGTGGGGCGGGAGGGCGCCGACCTGGACCCCGTGGAGGCGGAGGGATACATCGCCGGGTACTGCGTGATGAACGACTGGAGCGCCCGCGACGTCCAGCGGCGGGAGATGAAGCTCTCCATGGGTCCGGTGAAGGGGAAGGACTTCGCCACCTCGCTCGGTCCGTTCCTGGTCACCCCGGACGAGATCGAGCCGTACCGGTCCGAGCGCTCCTTCGATCTGGCCATGCGGGCCTGGGTGAACGGCCGGGAGTACAGCCACGCGTCGCTGGCGGACATCTACTGGAGCTTCGGCGAGATGCTGGCGTACGCCTCGCGCGGGACGCGGGTCCTGCCCGGCGACGTGATCGGGTCGGGGACCTGCGGGACGGGGTGCATCCTGGAGCTGTCCCTGGTCCACGGGGAGGAGGCTTACCCGTGGCTCCGGCCCGGTGACGTAGTGACGCTGGAGGTCGAGCACCTCGGCCGCCTGGAGAACCGTGTGGTGGAGGGCCAGCCCCTCCGCCCGCTGCGTCCGTCATGAGCTCGCCGCAGGCGCTGATCGCGCGGGTGGACGCCGTGGCCCGGCGGCTGGAGCAGCTGGCCCCCCTCCCCGCTCCCGCGGGGTTGACCGAGCCGGACCAGCCGAGCGGCGAGCGGTGGGAGTGGGGCCAGGTGTGGGCCCACGTCGCGGAGTTCCCCGAGTACTGGCTGGACCAGATCGAGGCGGCCTTCGCGACGCCCGGCGAGGGATCGGTCCCGTTCGGCCGGACCAGGGCCGACCCGGACCGGGTCGCCGCCATCGAGCGCGACCGCAGGACACCGCCCGCCGACCTGATGGCCCGCATCGAGCCCCAGCTGGCCCAGCTGCGTGGGGCCATCATCGGGTTCACCCCGGAGCAGTGGTCGGGCCGGCGGTTCGCACACCCCACGCTGGGCGATCTGGACCTATCCGCGGTCATGGAAGACTTCCTGGTGGGGCACCTGGAGGCCCACGCCGACCAGCTGGACGGGCTGGCTCGAGGCGAGCAACGAGAGGAGTGAGCATGGAGTACCGAACGCTGGGACGGACCGGGGTCAGGGTCAGCGCCTTCTGCTTCGGGGCCATGATGTTCGGCGGGTGGGGCAACACCGATGAGGACGAATGCATCCGCATGCTCCACGCCGCCCTGGACGGCGGGATCAACTTCGTCGACACCGCCGACGTGTACTCGGAGGGGCGGTCCGAGGAGATCGTGGGGAAGGCCCTGAAGGGGCGCCGCGACGACATCGTGCTGGCCACCAAGGTCCACGGCGAGATGGGACCGGGACAAAACGAGCGGGGGAACTCGCGCCTGTGGATCCAGCGCGAGGTGGAGAACAGCCTCCGCCGCCTGCAGACCGACCACATCGACCTGTACCAGCTGCACCGGCCCGATCCGGACACCGACCTGGGCGAGACCCTGGACGCCCTCACCGACCTGGTCCGCCAGGGCAAGATCCGCTACGCAGGGTGCTCGACGTTCCCCGCGTGGATGATCGTGGAGTCGCGGTGGATCGCCGACCGGGGCGGCCTCACCCGGTTCGGGTGCGAGCAGCCGCCGTATTCCATCTTCGTGCGCCACATCGAGCTGGACGTGCTGCCTGTGGCCCAGCGCTACGGGATGGGGGTGATCCCGTGGAGCCCCCTGGCGGGCGGGTGGCTCACCGGCAAGTACCGGCGGGGCCAGGAGACACCCGCGGGCTCGCGGGCCGACCGCTACCGGGGACGGCCGGTCTATCCCCGGTTCGACCCGGAACGGCCCGGGAACCAGCGGAAGTTCGAGCTGGTGGAGGAGCTGGACAAGATCGCCTCCAACGCCGGCATATCGATGTCGCACATGGCCCACGCGTTCGTGCTGAACCACCCCGCGGTGACCTCCGCGATCATCGGCTCCCGGACCGTGGAGCAGCTGGAGGACGCGCTGGCCGGCGCGGACGTGCGCCTGGACACCGCGACGCTCGACGCCATCGACGAGCTGGTCCCGCCGGGCACCACGGTCGAGACGTTCGACCGAGGGTGGAACCCCCCCTGGATGGAGCCTGAGGCCCGCCGCCGTCCCGAGCGCTGAGCCTCAATTCACCCTCCCGAACAGCCGACCTTCCATGCAGAGATGGAAGACCGTTCCTCGCGATCGCAAGACTCCGCCCCGGGTGCGTCCGGCGCCCTCGGGTTCCTGGCCTCGGACCCGGGCTCGTTCGCCCGGCAATGGCGCCTGTCGGTCGTGCTGCGGGTCGTCGGTGTCGCGGTCTCGGTCTTCCTGGTCGAGCTCCACGTCCAGGACCTGTACACGCGCCACCTCTTCACGCTGGTGGCCGCGGGGATCTATCTGCCCACGTCCCTGGCCCTGTACCTGATCCAGCGTCGGCGTCCCACCCCGCCGAACCTCCCGTGGTTCGCCGTGACCACGTGCGACATCGGCATCTGCGGTGTGGCCCAGGCCCTGTTCCCCAGCCTGTCGGTGGCGTTCCTCGGCCTCACCTCGATCGTGCTGGTGTCGGCCGTCCAGGTCGGGCGGCGGTGGTCGCTGTATGTGGCCGCGATGTCCTCGGCCACCCTCGTAGGTACGGCGCTGTGGGGCGTTCCCGGCCAGTTCGGGGAGCTTCCCACCACCGTGGGCGCCCTGCTGCTCCCGAGCATGGCCTACCTCCTGGGGACCCTGGCCGACGCCCAGCGACGGTTGGCGGATCGGGCTCGCCGCCTGGCCCAGGCCATGGCGTCGGTGCGCTCGACCCTGGACCTGCCGGAGATCCTGGAGCGCCTCTGTGCCTCGGCGCGAGCCGCCACCAATGCGCGCCTCACCATCATGTTCGTGGCCGAGGGAGATCGGCTGGTCGTCGGCGCGGGCAGTGGCATGACGACGCCGTTCCCCGGCGGGGAGATGCCCTTGGAGAGCCTGCTGGCGGACGACGCGTACCTGTGGGCCCCACCGGCTCGGGCCCTCCGGAGCATGAAGCCCGTCTGCATCGAGGACGTGGACCGTGACCGCGGCGCGCCACAGCTTCGAGCCCTGGCCGAGCACGTCGGTTTCCGGTCGATGGTCTCCGTGCCGATCGAGCGGGCCGGAAGCGCCGTCGGGGTCCTGAATGCGTACTTCTCGGGGACGCGGAAGTTCCGGCCCGACGAGGTCGAGTTCCTGGAGGCGCTCGCGGAGCACGCCGGCGTAGCCATCGAACGGGCGCGCCTGTTCGCCGCCGAACACGAGACGGCCGAGGGCCTGCGGGAGCTGGACCGCCTGAAGTCGGAGTTCGTGGCCACGGTGAGCCACGAGCTGCGGACCCCGCTCACCGCCATCCTCGGGTTCGCCATGACCCTCCGGCGGCGGTGGCAGGACTTCCCCGAGGACATGCGCAACGAGTTCCTGGACCGCTTGGGCGACAACGCGCGCAGCCTGGAGCACCTGATCACCCACCTGCTCGACTTCGGGCGGATGGAGCGCGGGGAGTTCGAGATGGAGCTCCGGCCCCACGACCTGGCCGGCCTGGTCCGCCGGCTGCTCGGGAACATGGTCCACGAGCTCTCCCACCACGACGTGCGGGCCCACGTTCCCGAGGGGCTGGTCGTGATGACCGACCCGTACGCGTTCGACCGGATCCTGGGGAACCTCCTGTCGAACGCGGCGAAGTTCTCGCCGCCGGAGACGGTCATCGAGATCGCCGGGCGGCGGGAGGGTGACGAGGTCGCCCTCTCCGTCCGGGACCACGGGCCCGGCATCCCGGAGGATGCCAGGGAGCGGATCTTCGAGCTGTTCTACCGGAGGTCCGGGCAGGCCCGCGGCACCGGCATCGGGCTCGCCGTGGTCCGGGACCTGGTGAAGCTGCACGGAGGGCGGGTGGAGGCCCGCAACGCCGGGCCGGGGGCCGTCTTCACCGTCCACCTGGTGGCCGCATCCGGCGCCGGGGCGGACGGCGCGCCTGAACCCGTTCCTGCACGCGCGGGTCGCTGACGAAACAGAACCCAAGTACGCTGCACGGCGTGGCTCTTCCGAGCACCATGCGAGCGCTGCGCAAGCTCCGCCCGGAGCCCGGTGCCGAGCTGGTGGAGATCCCCGTTCCGCAACCGGGTCCCGGCGAGGTCCTGATCGAGGTGGCCGCAGCGTCGATCTGCGGCACCGACCTCCACATCATGGACTGGAACCCCTGGGCCGCAGGGAGGCTTCGAACGCCGATGACGTTCGGCCACGAGGTGGCCGGCCACGTGGCGGCCGTGGGCCCCGAGGTGCACCACATCGCACCCGGGGCCTTCGTCTCGGCCGAGGGCCATGTGTTCTGCGGGTTCTGCCCGCAGTGCCGCCGGGGCCGCCAGCACACCTGCGAGCGGATGCGCATCCTGGGCGTCGACTTCGACGGCGGATTCGCCGACTACGTGGTGCTCCCCGAGCGGAACGTCTGGGAAGTGGACCGCCGGATCCCACCGGACATCGCGTCGATCCACGATCCCTTCGGCAACGCCGTGCACACGGTGTTCATCGACGGTGGGGGGGACGTGGTCGGCTCCACAGTCGTGGTGCTGGGGTGTGGTCCCATCGGGCTGTTCGCCGTGGGGATCGCCCGGGCGGCCGGCGCGCGGCAGGTCATCGCGGTCGAGCCCAACGAGTTCCGCCAGGGCCTGGCCAAGCAGATGGGGAGTGATGTCGTGGTCGACCCAGCGCGCGAGGATCCGGTGACCGCGGTCAAGGAGGCCACTGAGGGCCACGGGGCCGAGGTCGTCCTGGAGTTCTCCGGGGTTCCGGCGGTGATCGGCCAGGGAACCGAGATGCTGTCCGGCGGCGGGCGCATGGCGCTGCTCGGGCTTCCCACAGAGCCGGTCACGCTGGAGCTCACGGACCACCTGATCTTCAAGGAGGCCCGGCTGTACGGCGTGACCGGCCGGGAGATCTTCCGGACGTGGGAGCAGACCTCGGCGCTGCTGGCGACGGGGATGGTGGACGTCACCCCGGTCATCACCCACCGGTTCCCGCTGGAGGGGTTCCGCGAGGCGTTCGAAGTGGTGGCCTCGGGGCGCTCCGGGAAAGTGATCCTGTTGCCGTAGTCAAGCAGAGCTTCGGAGGTCGAACGGACATGGGGCAGGGGAGCCTGGACTACCTGAAGGACGAGCTGGCGAAGCTGGAGGCCGACGGGCTGGCCATCCACCCGCGGACCCTCGAAAGCGAGCAGCGGGCCCGGACCCGGTTCGACGGCCGGGACGTCATCAACCTGGCCTCGAACAACTACCTGGGGCTGGCTGCACACCCCCGGCTGAAGGAGGCCGCCTCGAAGGCGGCCGCCGAGCTGGGGGCCGGGTCGGGCGCCGTGCGGACCATCGCCGGGACCATGAGCCTGCACGTCGAGCTGGAGCGCCGGTTCGCCGAGTTCAAGGGGGCCGAGGCCGCCCTGATGTTCCAGTCCGGGTTCACCTCGAACGCCGGGACGGTCGCCGCCATCCTCACGCCGGAGGACGTCATCGTGTCCGACCAGCTCAACCACGCCTCGATCATCGACGGAGCTCGGCTGTCCAAGGCGGAGATCAAAGTGTTCCCGCACAAGGACGCGGCCGCCGCCGACGGGCTCCTGGCCGAGACGAAGCGCGAGGGCCGCCGGCAGCTGCTGATCACCGATGGCGTGTTCTCCATGGACGGCGACATCGCGCCGCTGCCCGACCTGGTGGAGGTGGCGGAGCGCCACGGCGCGATCATGATGATCGACGACGCCCACGCCTCGGGGGTGCTGGGCCCGGGCGGGAAGGGGACGGTGGCCCACTTCGGGCTGGACCCCCGGCGGGTCGACATCCAGGTCGGGACGCTGTCCAAGGCCATCGGCGTGCTGGGCGGGTTCATCGCCGGGCCGCCGCATCTCATCGAGTGGCTGATCAACCGGGGGCGGCCGTTCCTGTTCTCGACGTCGTGCCCGCCGGCCGTGGCGGCGGCCTGCATCGCCGCGCTCGACGTCATGCGTGACGAGCCGGAGCGGATCGAGCGCCTGTGGGACCGCACCCGGTTCTTCAAGCAGGGTCTGCAGGCCCTGGGGTTCGACACCGGCCACAGCGAGACGCCCATCACCCCCGTCATCGCCGGTGAGGCCCAGACCGCCCAGGACCTGGCCCGGCTGCTGTGGGACGAGGGCGTGTTCACGCCCGCCATCGTGTTCCCCACGGTCCCCCGGGGGCAGTCACGGGTGCGGACCATCGTGACCGCCGACCACACCGAGGAGGACCTGAAGGAGGCCCTCGACGCCTTCGAGCGCGTGGGCCGCAAGCTGGGCCTGATCTGACCGGGCCGTGCCTGACTGCGTCCTGTGCCGGGGCCCGGAGGGGGACCAGGAGCTCGACCGCGTGGGGGTGTGGGAGGACGAGCTCTGGCGGCTCACCGCCAGCCTGTCCGCCGAAGTTCCCGGGTTCTGTTACCTGGAGCCGAAGCGGCACGTCCGGGACGTCACCGCCCTGGCCGGAGACGAGGCGCGGACCTTCGGTTCGGTCCTGGCGCGTGTCTGCACCGTGCTGCGTGATGTGACGGGGGCCGAGCTCGTGTACGTATACGTGTTCGGAGGCGGCGTCCCCCACCTCCACGTGCACCTGGCGCCGCACCGCGCCGGAGACGCCCTGAACGACCAGATGGTGAAGGGCGACGTCGTCGAGGAGCGGCTGCCGAGCGGGGCGAGCCGGATCGTGAGCGAGCAGTTCCCACCCCTGGCCCCGGAGCTGCTGCGAGGGGTGGCCGAGCGCATCCGGGAGGCCCTCGCCCCCGGCGGCGCTACGGCTTAATGGCCACGAAGCGGAGGCCGAGCTTCCGGACCCCCTTGATGATCTTGGGCAGCGCCTTCACCGTGGCGTCCTGGTAGCCGCCGCCGTCGTGCAGGAGCACGATGGAGCCCGCGTGCACGCTGCCCAGCACGGCCTGCACGATGCCTTTGGCCGTGGCGTCGTTGCGCCAGTCCTGCGGGTCGATCGACCACAGGACCACGCGCATCCCGAACGTCGAGGCCATGCCGATCACCCCGTTCGAGAAGCTCCCGCCCGGCGGGCGGAACAGCGTCACGGTGTCGCCGGCCTGCTGCAGGGCGATGCTGGCGTCCTGCATCTCGTGGCGCATCCGCTTCACCGGGAGCGCCTTGAACGGCGGGGTCGTGGGGTGGTCCCAGGAATGGTTCCCGACCTCCATGCCGGCCTTCAGCTCCGCCCGGACCAGCTCGGGGTGCTCGGCCACCTCGTACCCGATGGTGAAGAACGTCGCCGGGACGTGGAACTTGTGGAGGATCTTCAGCACCTGGGGCGTGTAGGTGGCGTCGGGCCCGTCGTCGAACGTCAGCGCCACCGCCGGGGGGGTGAAGGTCGGCCCGGTGGGCTGGAACACGGACGACACCAGCTTGCCGGACACCCGTCCCTTGGTGATGACCTGCACGCCGGGCGTGGTGCCCAGGTAGAACTGCGGGTCGCTGACGTGCCGCCCCGGGATGGGGATGCTCTGCTTGACCTTGCCCTCCGTCCGGTTGTGGCCGTTCACGATCTGGATGACGTCACCGTCGTGCAGTTCCGTGTCGCGGGCGGCGGGACGGCCGTTCAGCAGGATCTGGCCCGGATAAGCGTGCCGGACGATGGCCCTGCCGGTGACGTCCAGGAAGTTCCCGGAACGGGCCTGCAGCCCGAGGGTCGAAAGGGCCTGCCCGAACGTGCTGTGCAGCGGAAGGTAGCGCACCTCGCCCTCGACCTTCACCCCGATGGGGGGCGGAAGGTCGTGGACGTGCTGGGGCAGTGCGAGCGGAACGACCACGGCGATGGACAGGACGACCGCCTGCACGCCGTGAAACCTGCGTCGACGATGGCGACCACGCTTCATTGAATTCGGTTATCCCGACGGCCACGGGGATGGAACGGTTCCACCCTATCCTCCCCAGTCAAGGCCGTCCTGCCGGCCCTCCGCGCGGCGCCCCCGAGTGGCGCATAATTCCGCCCGACCGGTCTGGAGGAGGGATCCTCATGGAGAGTGCGTCGACCCCGCCCGCGCCACCCACGTCCCCCGCTTCCACATCCCTGGCTCGAGATGCCATCGGCCTCCGCGAGGTCCTGTTTCAGTCGATCACGCACATGGCGCCCGCCGCCGCCGTCGTGTTCTCCATCGTCGGGGGGATCGCGTTCGCCGGCGGGGCCACCGCCCTCGCCGTGCTCATCGCCCTGGTGGCGTGCCTGTGCGTGGCCGTCTCCATCGGGCAGCTGGCCAAGCACCTCCCGTCGGCTGGGTCGTTCTACACGTACGCGTCGAAAGGCCTGCATCCCGCCATCGGGTTCCTGATCGCGTGGACGTACGCGTTCATCGAGCCGCTGGTGGCGCCGCTGCTGTACCTGAACCTCGGGTTCGCCGCGGCTGACTTCTTCCATCGAGAGCCCCCCCACCTCGCCGCGGACCTGTGGTGGCCGTGGGTCCTGGTGGGTGCGGCGATCGTGTTCTTTCTCGGCTACCGAGGGATCCGCGTGTCGGCCCGGACCGGTACCGTGCTCGGGTTGTTCGAGATCGGCGTGTTCGTGGCCCTGGCCCTGTTCCTGATCGCGCGGGCCGACCACAACACGCTGTCGGTGTTCACGACGAAGTTCGCGAACAACCCCGACTTCAAGGGATTCTCTGGCGTGTTCGCGGCTTCAGTGTTCACCGTCCTGGCCTTCATCGGGTTCGAGGCGGCCTCCCCCTTGGCCGAGGAGGCCCGGGATCCGCGCCGGACCATCGGACGTGCCGTCGTGCTGTCCTGTCTGTTGATCGGCCTGTACTACGTCCTGACCACCTACGCTGCCACAGTGTTCTTCGGGCCAAATAGGATGGTCAAGTTTGGGGCCGGAACCGGTTGGGAGGGCCTGGGACGGGCGGTGTGGGGGAGCGCGTGGGTGTTCGTGTTCCTGGCCATCGTGAACTCGACCATCGCCAACTCCAACGCGGGATCGAACGCTGCCACCCGGACGTTCTTCGCCATGGGGCGGGTTCGGCTGCTCCCGGCAGCGCTGGCCGAGATCCATCCGAGGTTCCGGTCGCCGCACGTGGCGGTGTGGGTGCAGCTGGTGATCGGCCTGGTGGTGCCCTTCTGGCTGGGCTTCCAGTTCGACCCGTTGACGGCGTTCTTCCTTGTCGCGACCATCATCGTGGTGCTGTTCGTGCCCATCTACGTCGTGGTGAACCTGTCCTGCCTCTTCTACTACTGGCGCTACCAGCGCGCGGAGTTCAACCCCATCCTGCATGGCGTCATCCCCATCGCGGGGATCGTGGCGTTCACCCCGGCGTTCTTCGCTGGCGCGGGGCTCAAGCTGCCCGGCCTGCGATTCATCACGCCTTTGACGTATCCGCTGTCCCGGGCCGGGCTGGTGGCTGGGGTCTGGACGGTCCTCGGAGTGGCCTATCTCGTTTACCTGTATCGGACCGATCCGGGGCGGGTGCAGGCGACCGGGCGGGTGTTCCTGGAGCCGGAGCCGGCGGCGGCGGCGGTGCCGCCCGAACCGGCCTGATGCCGATGGGCGACCCGTCGGTCGTCTCGTACCGGCCGGAACCGTCCGAATTCGCCTGGACCTTCGGCGGGGTGCCCCCAGTGCGGCGGGTGAAGCCGGGCGACGTGCTGGAGCTGTGGACCGAGGACGCGTTCGGGGGGAAGGTCCGGGGGCCCGACGACCTGGTCAGCCGGGTCATCGAGTTCCCGTATGTGAACCCGCAGACCGGGCCGTTCCTCGTGGAGGGGGCGGAGCCCGGCGACACGCTGGCCATCCACTTCATTTCCATGGAGCCGGCCCGGGACTGGGCGGCCTCCACCACCATCCCGTTCTTCGGGTCGCTCACCTCCACCCATTCCACGGCCACCCTCCAGGAACCCCTGCCCGAGCTGGTGTGGATGTACGAGGTAGAGCGGGCCGCGGGGACCGTCCGGTTCCGGGCCCGCCACGGCGACTTCTCGGTGGACCTGCCGCTGGCGCCCATGCACGGCACGGTGGGAGTGGCCCCGGCCAACCTGGAGGCGCGCTCCTCGCTGGTCCCCGACGCGCACGGGGGGAACATGGACACGCCGGAGATGCGGGCCGGCGTCACCTGCTACCTGGGCGTGAACGTGGAGGGGGCGCTGTTCTCCATCGGGGACGGCCACTACCGGCAGGGCGAAGGCGAGAGCTGCGGGGTGGCCGTGGAGGGCGCCATGGACACGGTGCTGGCCATCGACCTGGTCAAGGGACGCATGACGGCGTGGCCGCGCCTGGAAAACGACACCCACGTCATGTCCACGGGCTCGGCCCGGCCGCTGGAGGACGCCTTCCGCATCTCGCAGGTGGACCTGTGCACCTGGCTGGGCGAGGACTTCGGCCTGGAGGCCATGGACGCGTACCAGCTGCTCACGCAGGTGTCGGAGGCGCCCGTGGCCAACGTGGTCGACCCCAACTACACGTTCGTCACGAAGGTGGCCAAGCGATGGCTGCCCCATGGGCTGCCGTACGGCGGCATGCACGCACAGCTGTCGGACGTGGCAGCGGCCTACCGCTCCGAGCGGGGCTGATCCAGGGCGCCGTTCAGTACCGCCAGCGGTGGGCGGCCGCGACCTTCTCCGGCTCCATCCCAGCGAAGGCCTCGGCCTCCGCGCGCCGGACCGCCACGAAGGGGCCGAACAGCATCGGCCCCATGGCGTCGCGCAGCACGTCCGACTTCTCGAGGTTGGCGACGGCCTCCTCCACCGATGTCGGGAGGCGCCGGATCCCCTGTTCGGCCAGCTCGTCCTCGGACAGGCCGCCCGGATCGACGGTGACCTCGTCGGGCAGGGTGAGGTTCCGCTCCATCCCGGCAAGCCCCGCGGCGATCAGCGCGCCGGCCAGGAGGTACGGGTTCGCGCTGGGGTCGAAGCACTTGACCTCGGTGTTCGCCGCCGTCTCGCGCGCGCCCACCATGCCGGTGACGAACCGGACCGCGGCCTCCCGGTTCTCGCGGCCCCAGCAGGCGAAGGCGCCGGCCCAGTGCTGGGGAACGAGCCGCAGATAGCTGGGGACGCTTGGCGAGCCGATGGCGACGAGCGCGGGGAGCTCCGCCAGGACCCCTGCCATGAAGGACTGTCCCGCGGTGGTCATCCCGTACGGGCCGTCGCCGCCGGCGAACAGGTTCCTGCCCTCCCGCCACAGGCTGAAGTGGACGTGTCCGCCGTTTCCGACGTGCCCGGCGATGACCACCGGCGAGAACGATGCCCGCATGCCGTGGCGGGCGGCCATGGCCCGGATGGTCTGGCGGACCACCACGGTGGTGTCGGCGGCCCCCACCGGGTCCGACGGTGCTACCGACAGCTCCAGCTGGCCCATGGCGTACTCCGGGTGGAACTGCTCCACGGCCACGCCGGTCTCCTCCAGGGCGCCGACCAGGTCGCGCACGTAGTCGGAGATCGTCGCCAGGACGGGGAGGCCGTAGGCCGGTCCGTTGTGGACCGGGCGGTCGATCTCGGAGTCGGCGTCGGCCTGGAACCACTCCAGCTCGAACGTCAGGCGCATCTCGATGCCGGCGTCGGCCAGGCGCTGGGCCATCCGTCGCGCGAACGTGCGCTGGCAGCCCGGATAGGGTTCACCTTCCTGCGTTCGCTTGTCCACCGGGGCCCAGGCCCACCCGGGCTGCGCCGCCAGCACCCGGAGCGCGAACGGGTCGGGCATCAGCCGGAGGTCGCCCACCGGCCCCCCGACCTCGTCGCTCGAGGTGATGGAGTCGTTCGCCATGAACACTTCGAACACCGGCGACATGCCGATGCCGTAGCGCACGGCGCGCTCAAGCAGCGAGGCGGGGACGGACTTCACCCGGGGCACGCCCGCGTTGTCCACCTGGCTCAGCGCCACCATGCGAACCCCCCGCGAGAGCAGTGACTCGGAGAGCTCCCTGGCCTTGTCCGCGCGTTGGGCGATCACGTCGCGGGCTCCGGCGAATCCCTCGGTGTGCATCGAAAGCACCGCTCCCTTCAGGTCGAGGCGAGTGCCCGAATCATGCCACTGCCTCACCCGCCTTCGCGACGAGCCCCGCCAGCAGCGCCACCCGAGGGGCGATGCTCTCGAGGTCCAGCCACTCGTCGGGACTGTGGTCGTCGCCGCCCACTGGACCCAGCCCATCCAGCACCGGTGTCCCGGCCGCCGCCACCAGGTTCGCGTCGGACACGCCGCCGGTCGAGGCGTCGTCGAGGGGGAACCCGAGCTTGCCGGCCAGTTCCCGGGCCAGCTCGACCAGCCGCCCCGTGGCGGCGCTCCGTTCCATGGGGGGGAACTCGGTGTTCACCTGGATGGCGGCGCCGACGCCCGGGACGGCGGGCCGCTCCAGGATCCTGCGGATGTGCCGGGTGGCCTCCTCCAGGGCGGCGGTCTTCCAGGCCCGGACGTCGACCTCCATGACGCAGCGGTCGGGCACGACGTTGGGCCGGGTGCCCCCGGACAGCACGCCGACGTTCACGGTGACCCCCTCGAAGCGGCCGTTCAGCGCCTGGAGCTCGACGGTCTTCATGGCCGCGTCCAGCACGGCATGGCGGCCCTTCTCCGGCTCCACCCCTGCGTGAGCGGCGCGGCCGCTGAGCTCGGCCCGGATCGATGTGATGCCCTTGCGGGCCGAGACGATGTCGCCGTTCTCCCGTCCGGCTTCCAGCACGAAGGCCGCGTTGCTCTCCAGCGCGATCTCCCTGATCAGGGGGCCCGAGAACGGCGAGCCCACCTCCTCGTCGGGGTTGCACACGAAGGTCACTCGGGCGAATGCAGCGTCGCCGGCGGACCGCAGGAGGTCAACCGCCTCGATGCCGGCGAGCAGGCCGGACTTGGCGTCGGACACCCCCGGCCCGGAGGCCCGGCCCCCGTCCACCCGGAACGGCCGCTCCGCCACCGTGCCCTCCGGCCACACCGTGTCCATGTGGCACACCAGCAGGATCCGCTGCCGGCCGGACCCATCCACCCGGGCCACCAGGACGTCGCCCAGCGGTGGCTCCCCGTCCCCGGGGCGGTGGGGTCGCCGCTCGGTGGCCCATCCCGATGCCCGGAACCGTGCCTCCAGCAGGTCGGCCACCCGGTTGACCCCGGCGGGGGTGTACGTGCCGCTGTCGATGTCGACCAGGTCCCGGAGGACCTCGACGAACGCGCCGCGCCGGGTTTCCATGGTTCGGGCCAGCTCACGCACGTCCACTGACGCGGAGGATATCCGGCCCCACCGACCGCGGTACCATCGCGCGGCCCGGGAGGTGACTTCGGACGAGCGTCGAGGACGTCGGGCTCATCGACCACCACTGCCACGGCCTGGCCGTGGCCGACCTCGACCGTGATGCCTTCGAGCGCTTGATCACCGAGAGCCACCGTCCGGCTCCGGAGGGCACCAGCTTCTTCGACCAGCCCCTCGGCCTGGCCGTCCGCCGGTGGTGCGCGCCGGGGCTCGACCTGGAACCCCTCGCGGGGCCCGACGACTACGTGGCCCGGCGGCGTGCGCTGGGGGCCGGCGAGGTCGCCCGCCGATTCTTCACGGAGGCTGGCCTGGCCGAGCTGCTGATCGACACCGGCTACCGGTCGGCGGAGCTGCACGACCTGGGCGGCATGGCCGAGCTGTCGGGGCTCCCGGTCCGGGAGGTGGTGCGGCTGGAGGCGGTGGCCGAGGCCGTGGCCCGGTCCGGGGTCGAGGCCGGCCGCTACCCGGAGGCGTTCGCCGAGGCGTTGGCCGAAGCCACCGAGAACGCGGTGGGGCTCAAGACCATCGTGGCCTACCGGGGCGGGTTTGACTTCGACCCCGCCCGGCCGTCGCGGGAGGAGGTGGTGGAGGCGGCCGGGCCCTTCCTGGAGGCCGGCGCCGCGGGTGCGGTCAGGCTCACCGACGCGGTCCTGCTGCGGCACGGCATCTGGGCGGGCGCGGACGTCGCGAAGGATCGCGGCCTGCCCATCCAGTTCCACACAGGGTGGGGGGACCCCGACCTGGTCCTGCATCTCACCAACCCCTCGCTGCTCACGGGGCTGATCCGGGAGCTGGCGGCGTTCGACGTGGATGTGGTGTTCCTGCATTGCTACCCGTTCCACCGCGAGGCGGCCTACCTGGCCGCCATGTACCCAAACGTGTACTTCGACGTGGGGTCCGCGCTGCACTACAGCGGGCCCAGCGCCCGATCGCTCCTGGCCGAGGCCATGGAGGTGTCGCCGTTCACGAAGCTGTTGTTCTCGACCGACGCGTTCGGTGTGGCCGAGCAGTACTACCTCGGGTCGATGCTCTTCCGCTGGGCCCTCCGCGGCATCCTCGACGGGTGGATCGCCGACGGGCACTGTGACGCCACGGAAGCGGACCGCATCGCCGAGCTGATCGGCCGGGAGAACGCGAGGCGGATCTATCCGCTCGGCGCCCCCGCGGACTGACGTGACGCTGATCGAACGGGACGCGGCCGCCGTCGCCGGCGTGGAGAAGCTCCGGTTCTTTCCGCTGGCGGTGGTGGGCGGCCAGGGGTCGTACCTGGTGGCCGAGGACGGACGCCGGCTGCTGGACCTGTCGGCATCCTGGGGCGCGGCGAGCCTCGGGTACGGGCACCCCTCGGTGGTCCAGGCGGTCAACGACGCCGTCTCGAACATGGCCTCCGCGAGCGTCCTGTCCTCGATCAACGAGCCGGCCGTCGCGCTAGCAGAGGAACTGCTGGCGGCGGTTCCGGGAGGCGGGGAGCGCCGGGTCTGGCTCGGGCACTCGGGGTCCGACGCCAACGAGACCGCGGTCCGGGCTATCGAGGCCGCCACCGGCCGGCGCCGGTTCATCTCGTTCGCGGGCGCCTACCACGGCGGCACGCTGGGCTCCATGGGGATCTCCGGGCACTCGTCGCAGGACCCCGCCCTGGCCCGGCCGGGGCTGGTCCAGCTCCCGTACCCGGACCCCTACCGGCCTGTGGCTGCCGACCCGGGCGCCGCGGTCCTGAAACGCCTGGACGAGCTGCTCCGCACGGGTGTCCAGCCGGATGAGGTCGCCGCCCTGTTCCTGGAACCCATCCAGTCCGACGGCGGCATGATCGTCCCGCCTCCCGGCTTCCTGGCCGGCCTCCAGGAACGGTGCCGCCACCACGGCATCCTGCTGGTGTGCGACGAGGTGAAGGTCGGCCTGGGCCGCACCGGGTTCCTGCACGCCTTCCAGGCCGAGGGCATCCAGCCGGACGTGGTGACGTTCGGGAAGGGCCTGGGCGGCGGCCTGCCGCTCTCGGCGGTCGTGGGTCCCCCCGGCGTCCTGGACGTCCGGCCGGCGTTCGCCATGCAGACCACGGCGGGCAATCCCGTTTCGGCAAGCGCCGGGCGAGCGGTCCTGCGAACCATCCGGGACGAGGACCTTCCCGCACGGGCCGCGAAGGTCGGCGCGAGCCTGGCTGACGGATTGCGTGACCTCGCGGACCGGCACCGCCTGATCGGCGACGTGCGAGGCCGAGGTCTGGCCCTCGGGGTGGACCTGGTCCTCGACCACGACACGAAGGAACCGGCGAAAATCGAGACCGCGAAGGTCATGTACCGCGCCTTCGAACTCGGCGTCGTCCTCTACTACGTGGGCCTTCGCTCCAACGTCCTCGAGCTCACGCCGCCACTCACCTCGCCCTGGCCGAGGTGGACCAGGCGGTTTCCGTCCTCGACCAGGCCCTGGCCGAGGTGGACCAGGCGGTTTCCGTCCTCGACCAGGCCCTCACGGACGTGGAAGCCGGGCGGGTGCCGGATGAGGCCGTCGCCGGCTTCGCCGGGTGGTAGCGAGGTGTAGTTCCCACGAAGCCCAAGCCGAGGCCATGGCGGAGGATCGACCCTGTCCTCCCAAGTGGAGCCCCACCGCGCTGGGGCCGCCGCGACGCCCGGGGGGTCCTGCGGGCCAGCGCCGACTGAAGGTCGGAGACGGGCGCCTCAGACCCAGTCGGGCAGGGAGGTCTCCCCGACGCCATCGACCGGCAGCGACGTGATGCCGGAGCCATCCGCTCGCATCACCAAGAGCCCCGGGGCGGAGAACACGATGTGGCTGCCGTCCGGAGACCACGCGGGCGTGTACCCGCGAATGTGTGTCAGCGGTCTCACACCCGACCCGTCCGGGCGCATCACGTAGATGTCCGTGTAGTTGTCCGGATGGTCTCGATGCGACGTGAACAGGATCGAGCGGCCGTCGGGCGACCAGTCGACCTGCCACCCCTCTCCCACTCCGGAGAGATCCACCACGTGGGAACCGTCGACGTCGACGATGTACATGACGTGATCGCCGGAGAGGTTGGAGTTGAAGGCGATCCGCTTCCCGTCGGGGGACCACGACGGATATTCGCCACCATTCGTGTGCGGCAGGCGGTGCTGCCCGGACCCATCGGCGTTCATGATCGAGATCCCACTACTGGGGAAGCCGGTGGGGGAGCCGGGGGACGCGTACGCGATCTTCGAGCCGTCGGGAGACCAGGCCGGAGCGATGCCACGGGCCACCCGGTGCTGTCCCGATCCATCGGCGTTCATGAGCCAGATCTCCGACTCCCCATTGCGTTCGGAGCGGAACGCGATGCGAGTTCCGTCCGGGGACCACGTGGCGTCGAATTCGGGCCAGGGTGACCGGGTCGGTCGGGTGAGGTCCGTGCCGTCGGCGTTGATGGACCAGACGTCGTGGAAGTTGTCGAAGACGATGCGGCCGGAGAGTGAGGTGACGGCGGATTGCGTCCCGACAGGTATGGGGGGAGATGCGCTGGCCAGGGGAGTCGGTTGAGCACGGTGCGATATCGAGGCCCCGGAGCAAGCGAGAAGCAGCAGGGACGGCAGGGCCGTCGCGAGGATCCGGCGCGTGTCCATGCCCTCCGTACACCTGAACCCGGGAATCGGTTCCGGGGCCGCGGCCAGCCTAGGTGGAGGCGGAACCGCTTCATCCACCTGTACGCCGTGGAACGCCAGACGCCCGCGGACTTCGCCGCGGCTCAAAACAGCTCCAGGTACTCCTGGCGCTCCCAGTCCGTGACCGTGTCGGCGAACCGCGACAGCTCGTAGCGGCGCATGGCCGTGTAGGCCTTGAGGAACTCCTCCCCGAAGAAGTCCTTGGTGGCCGGCTCGCCCTCCAGCTCGGCCAGGGCCTCCCCCAGCGACGACGGCAGCGGCTCCAGCGAGGGGTCTTCCTCGGCTGGCGTTGCCCGGGAGGGCTCCGGCGGCGCCAGGCCCTCCTCGATCCCCGCCAGGCCGGCCGACAGCAGGGCCGCCCCCACCAGGTGGGGGTTCGACAGGGCCGAAGGCCCGCGGTTCTCGGTGTGCGTGGCCTCAACGGTCCCGCGCTTCACCCGCACCAGCGCGGAGCGGTCCTCGAACCCCCAGGAGATGTTCGTCGGGCTGAAGGTGTGCTTGCGGCGGCGGCGGTGGCAGTTCACCGTCGGTGCGATCAGGGCGTCGACGGCCTTGGCGTACCGGAGCTGCCCGGCGACGAAGGACCGGCACACGTCCGTGATGCCCTGCGGGTCGTCCGCATCGCCGAACGCGTTCCGCCCGCCGTCCGCGTCCAGCAGCGAGATGTGCGTGTGCGAGCCGCTTCCCGCCGAGTCCGCGAACGGCTTGGTCATGAACGTGGCGACGTAGCCGTCCTGCTTGGCGATCTCCTTCACGCCGTTCTTGAAGGTGAAGGCCTGGTCCGGGCCGGCCAGGCCTTTCCCCGGCGCGAAGTTGATCTCCCACTGCGATCCGGCGTACTCGCAGTTCGACGTGATGATGTCCACGCCCATCTCCGGCATCAGCTGGAGGATGCGCCCGATCGTGGGGACCCACGCGTTCCGGACGGTGTTGAAGATGTGGTAGCCGGTGAACAGGGGTTGCAGCGCCTCCGCGTCCAGGAGGTAGAACTCGTACTCGAACCCCATGACGGGCTCGAACCCCATGGACCGGCAGCGGTCCAGCACCCGGCGGAAGACGTGCCGGGGGGTGGCGGCGAGGGGGGTCTGGTCGTACCAACGGGCGTCGCACACGAATCGGGCCGTTCGGTCGGCCCACGGCACGACGGCGGCGGTGTCGGGGTCCGGGAACAGCAGCTGGTCCCCGTACTGGCGTTCCTCGTTGTACAGCGTGCCGCCGACGACGTCGGAGCGCGAGTCCAGCACGCTGGTGCCGCCATACATGTTCAGGCCCCGTTCCGCGTACTCGGCGGCGTGCCGGAGGGGGATGGTCTTGGACCGCGAGGTCCCGTGCATGTCCGGCAGCTCGAAGCGGACCCACTCGATGCCGTCGCTCCGCCATCCGTCCAGGATCTTGTCGATGGTCGCCACGGCCCCCTCCTTCTCTCCTCGGCGACGGGAACGGTAGCCTACGCATCGAGTGTCCGGCCACCCTCCCGGATGCGGAGCCGAGATGGAGCAGCTGATCACCAGCAACGCGACCCACGTGCTCCCGCTGGAGCTCGATCACGGGTACCCCGTCATCGTGCGCGGGGAGGGGGCGTGGGTGGAGGACTCGGCGGGGCGCCGGTACCTCGACGCCATGAGCGGAGGGTCGATGGCGGCGACGCTCGGCCACGGGCGCCGGGACATCGTCGCCGCGGCCCGGGCCCAGGCCGAGCGGCTGGCCTACGTCCACAACGAACGGTTCACCCATCCGCTCCAGGAGCGGCTGGCCCAGGAGCTGGCCCAGGTCGCGCCGGACGGGTTCACCCGTGCCCGGTTCGTGACCAGCGGCTCCGACGCCAACGAGATCGCCATCCAGCTGGCCCGGAGCTACCACGTGGAGCGTGGCGAGCCGCAGCGCTGGCAGGTCATCTCGCCCGCCCAGGCCTATCACGGCCCCACCATGCAGACCCTCGCGCTGACCGGGCGCCCCGGCCTCCAGGGCCCGTTCGGGCCGTACCTCCCGCACCACCTGCACATCCCGCCCTCGACGTGGCGCTTCGACCCCACCGGCCAGGAGGCCCTGGACGCGCTGGACCGGGCCCTGGAGGAGGCCGGGCCGGACACGGTCTCGGCGTTCTTCTGCGAGCCGATCAGCGCGGCGGCCCTGCCGGCGTACACACCGCCTGCCAGGTTCTGGGAAGGCCTGGCTGAGCGGCGGGAGGGCCACGGGTTCCTGGTCCTGTTCGACGAGGTGGTAACGGGGGTGGGCCGCGTGGGGCGCTGGTTCGCGGGGGAGGCGACGGCCTGTCCCCCCGACCTCATCGCGACGGCCAAGGGCCTGGGCGCGGGGTACACGGCGATCGGCGCGGTGCTGGTCCGGGACCGCGTCTACGAGGCCGTGGCCGGCGGCTCGCGGCGATTCGCGCTGGGGCACACGTGGGACGGCGCGCCGCTGGCGTGCGCCGTGGGGCTGGCCGTGCTGGAGGTCCTCCGCTCCGAGGGCCTGGTCGAGCACGTCCGGGACCGCGGCCAGAGGCTCCGGGACGAATTGGCCGCCGCGCTCGAGGGCGTTGCCATGGTCCGCGAGGTCCGGGGGCACGGGTACCTCCTCGGCGTGTCGTTCGTCGACCCTCGGGACGGCGAGTCCTACCTGCCACCAGCGCTGCGTGTGGCAGGCCGGATCGACCGCGCCGCGTTCGGGAGGGGCCTGATCACCCTGTCCACGCAGCCCACCCGGGACGGCTACGCGGGGGACCAGACCCTGTTCGCCCCGCCGTTCACCACTGCCGAGGAGGACCTTCGGGAGATGGTGTCGCGGTTCGCGGAGGCCGTGCGGGCGGTGGCGGCGGAGGTCGAATCCGAGCTGGCCGCGTCCGCCGCTTCGGGGGCGGCCGGATGAGCGCCGACCGGCCGGGCCTGCGGGCGGTGATCCTGCAGCACGAGGACCCCACGCCCCCCGGGTACGTCACCGAATGGCTCCAGGAGCGCGGCGCCGAGGTCGAGGTGTTCCGGATCGATCTGGAGGACCGCGAGCTCGATCCGACGCAGTACGACCTGATCGTGTCGCTGGGATCGGAGTTCGCGGCCTACGACGACTCGCACGACTTCGTCCGCCGGGAGGCCAGGCTGATGGAGCAGGCCGTCGACGCGGACGTCCCCATCCTGGGCCTGTGCTTCGGCGGGCAGATGCTGGCGCGGGTGCTGGGCGGGGAGGTCCGCCGGGGACCGGAGTCCGAGATCGGCTGGATGCGGGTCCGGACGCGGGACCCCGACCTGGTCCCGGCGGGGCCGTGGTTCCAGTGGCACTTCGACGTGATCACGCCGCCACCCGGGGCCGACGTCGTGGCCGAGACCGACCTCGGCGCGCAGGCGTTCGTGGCCGGGCGAAGCCTGGGCCTGCAGTTCCACCCCGAGGTCACCCCCCAGATCATGGACGAGTGGGTCCGCACCTACCGGCACGAGCTGGACGCGGACGGGGTCGATCCCGACGCGCTCCTCGAGGAGACCAACCGCCGCGCCGAGGAGTCCAAGCGCACGTCCTGGCAGCTGTTCGAACGGTTTTGGGACCGGATCGCCCGGCTGAGCTGGGAGATCGCACCGTGAGCGCCACGGTCCGCTCGGACCAGACCAGCGTCTTCCCCCGATTCCTGGACCTCGACTACCCGCTGATCGAGCGCGGTGAGGGCGTCTGGCTCACCACAACCGACGGCCGGCGCATTCTGGACGCCTGCTCCGGCGGGGCCATGGTCACGTGCCTCGGCCACGGCGTCCCCGAGCTGGTCGCGGCGGCCGAGGAGCAGGCCAACCGCATCGCGTACTTCTACAACCACCACTTCACCAGCGAACCGCAGGAACGGCTGGCAGACCGGGTGATCGAGGTGGTCGCGCCGGAGATGGCCAGGGTGCGCTTCGTGTCGGGCGGCTCGGAGGCCGTGGAGACCGCGCTGCAGGTGGCCCGGATCTACCAGGTCGATCGGGGGCAGCCGGACCGGTGGCGGGTCATCTCGCCGGCGCAGGCGTACCACGGCTCGACCATGGGGACGCTGGCCCTGAACGGCCGCCCCAGGTTCCAGGAACCGTATGAGCCGTACCTGGCCGACCACCTGCACGTCCCCCCGTCGACATGGCGGTTCGACCCGACCGGCGAGGCCGCGCTGGCGGAGCTGGACCGATTGCTCGAGCAGCACGGCGACACCGTCGCGGCGTTCCTGTGCGAGCCGGTGAGCGGGGCTGCCTTGCCCGGATACTCGCCGCCCGACCGGTTCTGGGAGGGCCTGGCGGAGCGGCGCGAGCGGCACGGGTTTCTCGTGCTGTTCGACGAGGTGGTTACCGGCGTCGGCCGCACCGGGACGTGGCTGGCCGCCCACCAGCTCCCACTGGAGCCCGACGTCGTGGCGGTGGGGAAGGGGCTCGGCGCGGGGTACGCGCCGCTGGGGGCGGTGCTGTGCCGCCAGCACGTCTACGACGCCATCGACCGGGGGTCCCGGGAGTTCGATCTCGGGCACACCTGGGACGGGGCACCGCTCTCCTCGGCGGTGGGCCTGGCGGTGCTCGATCTGATGGTGTCGCAGAGGCTGGTTGACCGTGTCCGCGAGGCCGGGCCCGGGTTCGTCGCCGCCGTGGAGAAGGCCCTGGCGGGGTCGGAGATGGTGCGCGAGATCCGCGGGCGCGGCTTCCTGGTCGGGGTGGAGCTGGTGGACCCGCGGGACGGCGCGAGCTTCCTGCCCGTGGGACTGGATGTGGCCGCGATGGTGGACGACACCGCCTTCGAGCACGGGCTGCTGGTGACGTCCACGCATCCGCAGGCCGACGGCTTCGCCGGCGACCAGGTCCTGTTGGCGCCCGCGTTCACCAGCACGGACGAGGAGCTGGCCCAGATGGTGGACCGGCTGGCCGAGACGATCGAGGACGTCGAGGCCCAGGTCCGGAAGGCCCTGGCGCCGTGACGGGGGCCTCGAGCGAGCACGCCGAGTTCGTCCTCCTAGGGATCCCCGACGTCAACGGCTCCATCCGGGGAAAGGCCCTCCGCCCCGAAGCGTTCGAGGCGGCGCTGCGCCACGGGACGGTGATGACCGACCTGATCCTGGCCCTGGACCCGGTGGACGCCCCGATCGCCGACTACGAGCGGTTCGGCATCCGTACCGGCGCCGCGGACCTGGTGGTCCACCCGGACCCGGAGACCCTCCACGAGCTCACCTGGCGGCCCGGCTGGAGAGTGTGCCTGGCCACGCCGTCGTGGCCGGACGGCCGGCCCTGCGAGCTCGCCACGCGCGAGGTGTACCGGCACGCCCTGGCCGGGGTGGAGGACCTCGGGTACGAGGTGATGGCCGCCATCGAGTACGAGATCCGGCTGTGGGACGCGGACGGCACGGCGTTGTCCAGCGGGATCAGCTACAGCCTGGTGGAGATCGCCCGCTACGAGGTGTTCGTCTCCCGGCTGGTCCTGGCGCTCGAGGGCCTCGGCGTCGGCCTGTCCGCGGTGCACACCGAGGCCGGTCCCGGGCTCCTGGAGCTGAACCTGGAAGCGCGCCGGGGCCTCCGGGCCGCCGACGACGCGGCGCTGGTGAAGTTCGCCGTGAAGCAGCTGGCGTCCTCGATCGGCCTGCGGGCCAGCTTCCTGGCCAAGACGAACCCGGGCGAGGAGGGATCGAGCGGGCACGTCCACCTGTCGTGCTGGACCGGCGAGACGAACGCGTTCGCCGGCGCTTCGGCCGCGGACGAGCTGCCGGCGTCCCTCGGCGCGGCCATCGCCGGCGTGGTGGACCACCTCCCGGCAGCCTCGCTCCTGCTCAACCCGACCATCAACTCCTACAAGCGGCTCGTGCCCGGATGGTTCGCCCCGATCAACGCCACGTGGGGATACGAGAACCGTTCCTGCGCCGTCCGCGCCATCCGGTCGGCCCGCCCCGAGCTGTGGCGGTTCGAGTGCCGTCGCCCCGGCGCCGACGCCAACCCCTACCTGGCCCTGGCAGCCGTCGCCGCCTCAGCCGCCGACGGCATGCGTCGCCAGCTCAAGCCTCCGCCCCCGGTCGAGGGCGACGCTTACGAGCGGCCCGACCTCCCGGCGCTCCCCGGCTCCCTGGAATCCGCGCTCCAGGCATTCCAGGCCGACGCGGTGCTCCAGCACGCGCTGGGGCAGGCGTTCGCCGACTACTACGTGACCAGCCGGGCCTGGGAGCTGAAGGCCTGGCGCGAGACGGTCACGGACTGGGAACGCCAGCGTTACGAGCGCTCCGTCTGACGAACCTAGCCACTGAGCTCGGACGACAACCGGCCCGCCCCGGTGAGGCTGGACGACCCTAGGGGCACGCCCGGCGTGGCCCTACCGTGGGGTCGAGGCGGGCGAAGGGTGCCGTCGCCGTGACGGAAGGAGATGATCGACGATGCTCGGGATCCCGGTTCCCCCCATTCACCCCCAGCTCGGCCAGGGCGCCGGCGGTGGGTGGGCGTTCGCGGTGATCGCGATCGTGGCGCTGGTCGCGGTGGTGGCGTTGGCGTTCATCGCCTGGGCCAAGGGGCGAATCACCGTCGACGCGCACCGCGAGGTGGTGGCGAGGAAGGAGCTGCCCGCCGCCGCCTGACGCAAGCGCTTCCGACCGGCTCAGGCCTCCGAGAAGAAGATGTTCTTGACCTCGGTGTAGAGGTTCACCGCGTGCATGCCCATCTCCCGGCCGATGCCGCTGCGCTTGTAGCCGCCGAACGGCGCCTCGGTGTGCACGCTGTGCGATGAGTTCACGCTGATCACCCCGGTGCGGATGCCCTTGGACACGCGGATGGCGCGGCCCAGGTCCCGGGTCCACACCGAGCCCGACAGCCCGTACTGCGTGTCGTTGGCCAGGCGGACGGCTTCCTCTTCGCTGTCGAACGGGATCACGCACACCACCGGGCCGAAGATCTCGTCCTGGGCCACCCGCATGTCGTTGCGGGCATCGGCCAGGACCGCCGGACGCAGGTAGAACCCGTTCTCACCGCCGGCCACCTGCGGGACCTCGCCCCCGGTCACCAGGCGCGCCCCCTCCTTCTGTCCGAGCTCCAGGTAGTCGAGCGAGGTCTGGCGCTGCCCGGCGGAGATCATGGGGCCGAGCTGCGTCTCCTCGTCCAGCGGCGCTCCCACGCGCAGCTCGTCCGTGCGGCGCGCCATGGCGTCCACGAACGCGTCGTAGGCGGGCCGCTCCACGAACACCCGTGAGCGCGCGCAGCAGTCCTGGCCCGTGTTCCCGAACACCGCCCATACCGAGCGCTCGACCGCATGGTCCATGTCCGCGTCCGCGAACACCACGTTCGCCGACTTGCCGCCCAGCTCCAGCGACACCCGCGTGATGTTCCGGGCGGCCATGGCCATGATCGTGGATCCGACCTCCGTGGACCCGGTGAACCCGACCTTGGCCACCCTGGGGTCCCCCACCAGGGCGTTCCCGACCGACGACCCGGGGCCCGGCAACACGGACATGACCTCCGGAGGGAGCCCCGCCTCCAGCAGGATGTCGGCCAGCCGGAGCACCGACAACGGTGTGTACGACGCGGGCTTGACGATGATGGTGTTCCCGCACGCCAGCGCCGGCGCGATCTTCCAGGTCGCGATCACCAGGGGGAAGTTCCACGGCGTGATCAGCGTGCACACCCCGACCGGTTCGCGGAGGGTCACGTCCAAGCCGGGGTCCTGGACCGGCACGGTCTCGCCGAAGATCTTGTTCGCGGCGCCGCCCCAGTACTCGAGCGTGTTGGCCACGATGCCGATCTCGTCCCGGGCGTCGCCGATCGGCTTGCCCACGTTGCGGGCTTCCACCCGGGCCAGGTCCTCGAGGCGTTCCCGGACCAGGAACGAGGCCCGCAGCAGCACGCGTCCCCGCTCTGTGGCGGAGGTGCGAGGCCACGGCCCCTCCTCGAAGGCGCGGACCGCCACGTCGACGGCGCGCCGGGCGTCCTCCGGGCCGGCCTGGGCGACCTCGGCCATCGGCATGCCCGTCCCCGGCTCGATCACGGCGAACGTGCCGCCCTCGGCGGCGTCCGCGCGCTCCCCTCCCAGCACCAGCAGCTCGGCGGTCATGGCTCCCTCCCTCGACGGCGAGCCGATGACAGGGCCCGCGAGAGCCCGATGCTAGCTCAGAGCGTTTTCGCCTGGCCGCGAGTGCCTATGTGCCCCCCGGCGCCGGCCCACTCGGCGCCGCAACCTGAGCCTCCAGCTCGGCCAGCAGGTCGGCCTCCGACTTGCCGCGCCGCTGCGCCTGCGAGATCAGGTAGATGGTGACACCGGCGATGATCGACACGCCGGTGATCGCGATCATCCAATAGTTCCACTGGGACAGCTTCGGCCATCCCGGCGGGTACCAGGTCCCCGTGAAGATGAAGAACACCGCGAGGATGTTGACCACCGTGCCCACGGCGCCTGACGTGTACAGGACCCACATCGGAGCCCGGCGCGCCTCTTCGAACTTCACGGGGTTCGCCCGCTTGGCGAAGAAGACGTCCAGGAACAGCAGGGCCGTCGAGATACACCACACGATGGTGAGCCCCGCGTACAGCGCGTAGAAGTACTTGTACGGGTCGCTCGTCCCGGCTCCGTAGATGAAGAAGACGATGGCGGCCATGATCGACGCGATCACCGTCTGCACCATGATGGCGTTCGCCGGGACCTTGTTCTTGTTCACCCTGCCGATCTGGTGGGGGAGGCGCTTCTCCAATCCCGACACGAACAGCAGCCGGGCGAACGCGTAGTTGTAGACGACGGCAGCGGTCAGGAACACCCAGGCCAGGATCAGCGCGACGATCACCCCCAGTGGCTTCCCCATCGCCGCGCCCACCGACTGCGCCCCACCGGTGGTGCCGTTGAGCTTGTCGACCGGGACCGTGACCATGTTGCCCCACGTGGTCCACAGGTACGCGGCGACCACGATGATCGAGCCCCAGAACAGGTAGGTCCGGATGGCTCGCTCGCCGCCTCGAACCTCGACGCCCATGTTCATCGGCGTCTCGATGCCGAGTAACGCGAGGATGGCGAACGAGAAGAAGGTGAGGTTGTAGGGGATGCCGAGCGCCGCGTTCCCCAGGTCCTTCCGGAATGGGTTCCACTCGGCCGCGGCGAACGAGTTCGAAGTGGGGTGCCCCTTCAGAAGCCACACCACGCCAGACAGGCCGATCAGGAAGATCACCGCGCCATAGAAGAAGAACTGGATGTTCACGTAGTTCTGGGTGACCCGCAGCTTGATCAGCGACAGAGCCGCGCTGAACCAGATCACGGCGAGGACGACCAAGCCGAGCTCCCAGCCCTTGGTGAGGATGGCGTTGCCTCCGAACGCGGCGACCTGCTGGATGAAGTTGGCCACCAGGATGCCGGCCACGACCAGCACCAGCGGCCCCGGCCACCAAGCCACGAAGCCCGCGAAGAACCCCCAGAAGGGCCCCAGGACCTTCTGGGTCCACACGTACAGGGACCCCTCCTCGGGGAACATCCGTCCCAGCTGCGCCGTGACGAACGCGCCGGTGACGAGGAACGTCGCGAACGCGAGGAGCCAGAAGACGTACACGGACGGCCCGGCGAACTGGACGCCGGACGAGTTGTTGATGAACAGCACGATCGCGACGAAGACCACCACGAGGTCGAACGGGCCCAGCGTCCTCGCGACCAGTGCCGGCGCGATCCGCTCCGAGAGCATCACCTGCTCGTCGGCCTGTCTTGCCATCGGTCACCCCCCTCCCCGAGTCACAACCCAGTGCGGATGGCGAGCCCGATAGCTCGTCGCGGGGAATCTTGCACCGGCCACGGGAGGCTGTCCAGTTGCCTCCCGGGTCAGCTAACGTTGCGGTCCATGGCGCGGGCGGACGTCGGACTGGGCCGGTCCCCCGCCGACCGGCATCTGGTCCGGTGGGCGGAGGCCTTCGCCGACCGGACCAGGGGCGACGTGGGGGCCGGGATCGCCGAGATCCTGGCCATGTCCGGCGCCACCGACGTGATCTCGTTCTCCGGTGGATTCCCGGACCCCGCCACGTTCCCGGGACCGGTCCTGGCCGACCTGCTCCGCGAGCTCATCGACCAGGGCGACGCCTCGGCCTTCCAGTACGCGCCGACGCCCGGCCTGCCCGGACCGCGGGACTTCCTGGCGTCGCGGTTGGAAGCCACGGAGTCCCGGTATCCGGCCGACGACGAGCTCCTGGTCACCAGCGGCGCCGTCGAGTGCCTGGAGCTGGTGGGGAAGTCCTTCCTCGACCCGGGTGACGTCGCACTCGTCGAGGGGCCCACGTACCTCGGCGCCATCATGGCGTTCCGGAGCTTCGAGGCCGACGTCCGCGCCGTCCCGCTGGACGCCGACGGGCTCGACGTGGAGGCGCTGGAGGCGGCGGTGCGGCACGAGACGCCGAAGCTCCTCTACACGATCCCGGACCACCAGAACCCGGCCGGGGTCAGCCTGTCCGCCGGACGGCGGGCCGCCCTGGTGGAGCTGGCCCGGCGGCACGGGTTCCTCGTCGTGGAGGACGTCGCCTACCGGGAGCTCGCCTTCGACGGTGGGCGTCCGCCCAGCCTGTGGTCGCTGGGCCCGGACGTCGTCCTCCAGGCCGGGACGTTCTCCAAGACCTTCTTTCCGGGGGTCCGGTTGGGGTGGGCTGCCGGCCCGGCGGACGTCGTGGGGCAGCTGACGGCCGCCAAGCAGCTCACCGACCAGTGCGCCTCGCCGCTGGCGCAGCGGCTGCTGGAGGAGTACGGGCGCCGCGGCCACCTGGACCGCGGGATCGTCGCCGCACGCGAGCTCTACGGACGCCGGGCCGGCCTGCTGCTGGACGCCCTGGAACGGCACCTGGCCGGGCGCGTCGCATGGACCCGTCCCCGAGGTGGCTTCTTCTCGTGGCTGACCCTGCCGCCGGGGGCGGACTCGGTGGCCGTGGCCCGGCGGGGCATGCAGGAGGGAGTGGCGGTCGTCCCGGGCCTGCCGTTCTTCCCCGACGGACGGGGCGCCGGGCACGTCCGGCTGGCGTTCAGCCGGGTGGACGACGACGTCGTCGAGGACGGCGTGCGGCGCCTGGCCGTCGCGATCGAGGCGCTCGGCTGACGGGTCGGGTCAGGGGGCGCGGCCCGGTCCGGCCCCGGGCAGCCACACGCTGAAAGTGCTTCCCCGGCCCGGCTCGCTGTCCACCTCGATCCGGCCCCCCAGGGCCTCCGCCACCCGTGCCACCAGATGGAGCCCCAGCCCGACCCCTTCGGTGTGCCGCCCGTCGGGCGCGTCGAGCTGCCGGAACCGTTCGAACACCGTGGCCAGGTGCTCCGCAGGGATGCCCACGCCGTGGTCCCGAACGTCGATGCGGACCTCCGTCCCTTCGGGGCGTGCCTCCAGCCGCACCGGCCCCTCCGAGTACTTCAGGGCGTTGTCGCCCAGGTTGAACAGCACGCGGTACAGCAGCGTGCGGTCCGTGACCAGCTCGAGGCCCTCCGGGCACGAGGTCTCCACCGCCCGGGCGGGCGCGCGGAACCGCAGCGTGTCGACGACCTCCTCCAGGAACGGTCCCACCTTCACCGGGACCAGGACCATGGCCGGGTCGTTGCCGGCCAGCCTCGACTCCGCAAGGAGGTTCTCCAGCAGCTCGGCCAGGCGCTTGGCCTGCCGTTCCGCCACGCCCAGGAGCTGCCGCCGCTGGTCCACCGCCAGCATGTCGCCCAGACGGGACACCGTGGCCACGCTCCCGATGATGGCGGTGAGTGGGGTGCGGAGCTCGTGGGAGACGCCGGCCACGAACTCGTCCTTGACCCGGTTCAGCTCCTCCAGGGTCTCCACCTGGTCGGCCAGCAGGCTCCGCTTCTCGGCCAGCTCCATCAGCAGGAATGCGGAGGCGATGTGCTGCCCGAACAGCTCGGCCCGGCGGGCGTCTTCGGGGAGGAACGGCGGCTCGGTGGTGAAACGCCGCATGGTCAGGGCCACCGTGACCCGCTCTTCGACCATCACGGGCACGGCCAGGATGTGCTCCGCGATGTTCGGCGTCCCGGGGATGACCTTGGCCACCGTGGTGCCCGTCTCGTCGTTGGCGATCACGCTCTGGCCCTCCTGCACGGCCCGGCCTGTCGCCCCCATCCCGAAGGGGAACTCGAAAGCCATCACGGCCTCGCGGGTGGGGCCGGGCTCGGAGTGGTACAGGGGTCGGATGAGGCCGGCGTCGTGGTCGACCATCCAGATGGTGAGGGACTTGATGGGTACGACGAACGCCAGGCGTTCCGCGACGAGCGGGAAGATGTCGCTGGAGGCCGACGCCGACGCCGCGCCCAGGCGTCCGCCGATCTCGAGCAGGGAGCGCCGCAGGGCCACCTCCTCCTCCAGCTCCCGTCGGAGCTGCTGTTTCTCGCGCTCCTCTTCCAGCCCGGCGATCTCCCGGACCAGCAGCACGTTCTCCACCGCGTTGGCCCCGACCATGGCGAACAGGCGGAGCAGCTCGAAGCTCCGCACGTCCGGGATGGGGCGGTCGATGTCCGAGTCCACCGACAGCAGGCCCAGCACCTCGCCGCGGGAGGTCCGCATCCGCACGAGGCACATGTCCTCCGGATGCCAGTACCCGGGCCCGGGCCAGCCGTGGGCCGGGATGTGGACTGCACCCAGCCGTCCCAGGTCGACCTGCCGGTCGTGGGGGATGAACGTGACGTCGGCGACGATCTCGTCGCCCAGCGTGAGGAGCTCGTCGAACGCGTCCCGGGGGGTGGACGTCCCCATGAGCTCGGACTCGCCCTCGCCCACCACGGCCCGGACCACGTAGCGGTCCAGGTCGGGGTCGTGGAGATTCAGCACGACCTCCAGGCCGAAGGCGTCCTGGACGCCCTGGACGATGGCGGTGAGGACGGCGTCAAGGCCTCCGCCGTGCGCGGCCGCGCCGGCCACCCGCGCCAGCGCCTCCAGCCGGGCGAGCTCCGGCTGCGTGTCGGCCAGCTTCTCGGAATGGATTGCCACGCGTGTCCCTGCCCCAGTATGAAGAAATCGGCTCCGCAGCTACACCCTTGAGTGGGCGCTCCGGGGTGGAACCGGCCTGCTTCCACGGTTCAAGATGGACGCCGTGGGGCAGCGGGGCGATCCGGACGGGCTCCAGCGCGGGTGGCAGGCCCTGGCCGAGGGCGACTGGCCCGCAGCGGCGGCGTCCTTCCAGAAAGCGCTGGCAGGGGGATCCGAAGCGGCGGGGGACCTCGACGGGCTGGGGCGGGCCCGGTGGTGGCTGGGACGCCCCCGGCGCGGTCGAGGCCTGGGAGCGCGCCTACGCGGCGTACCGCCGGGAGGGCGACCCCGCGGCGGCCGGGCGGATGGCGCTGTGGGTGTCCACCGAGTACGCGGAGGCCCTGGGAAACGACGCCGCGGCCCGGGGATGGCTGGCCCGGGCGGAGCGACTGGCCGCGGAGGCGGCGCCGTCCCCGGTGGAGGGGTGGCTGCTCCTGGTTCGGGCCGAGCGGAGCGTGGGACCGGCTGACGCCCTGGCCCTCGCCGAACAGGCCATGGCCGTCGCGGCCCGGGAGGCCGATCCCGACCTCGAGCTCGCGGCCCTGGCGCACGTGGGCCTGGCCAGGATCCGCCTGGGAGATGTCGACGCCGGCATGCGGGACTTCGAGGAGGCCCTGGCCGCGGCCGCTGGAGGCGAGCCGAACGACCTGCGCACCCTGGGCGACCTGTACTGCTCGCTGGTGGTGGCGGGTGAGCTGACCCTGGACATGTCCCGCTTCATGCAGTGGTACGACCTCGTGATGGGGTTCCTGAGCCGCAACCGCCACCCCAACCTGTTCACGTTCTGCGGGACCTGCTGCGCGGAGGTGGTCGGCGCGGGCGGCGACTGGAAGGAAGGCGAACGGTGGCTGGTGGACACGCTGCGAACCCTGGAGGAGACGGGCCAGCGACCCCGGTGCGTGCACCCGGCCACTCGCCTGGCGGCGCTGCGGGTCCGGCAAGGCCGGCTGGAGGAGGCCGAGCACCTCCTGGAGGGCTACGAGGACCTCCCCGAGGCTGTCCAGCCCATGGTGGCGCTGCACCAGGCCCGGGGCCAGCACGCCCTCTCGTCGGCGCGGCTGCACCGCCGGCTGAACGAGGTGGGTCGCGACACCCTGCTGGCGGCCCCCTTCCTGGCCCAGCTGGCGGAGGTCCAGGTGGCCCGGGGCGATGCGGCGGGGGCGGCGGACGCCGCGGACGCCCTGGCCGGGATCGCCGACCGCTCCGGGCTCGATCGGGTGCGCGCGGAGGCCGACCTGGCGGCCGGTTCGGTCCTGGCCATGGGCGAGGCCCCCGCTGCGGAAGCGGTCCTCCAGCGAGCCGTCGACACGTTCGCCACCCTGCGGATGCCCGACGCCGTGGCCCGGGCTCGGGCGGCGCTGGCCCGGAGCCTGGCGGGCAGCGACCCCGACCGTGCGGTGGAGGAGGCCAGGCAGGCCCTCGCCTCGTTCGAGCGCCTCGGCGCGACCCGTGACGCAGACGCCGTGGCCCGGTTCCTCCGGGGCCTTGGCATCCGCGGCCGGACCGGCCCCAAGGCGTACGCCGACGTCCTCAGCAAGCGCGAGATCGAGGTCCTCCCCCTGCTCGGCGAGGGCCTGACCAACGCGGAGATCGCGGCGCGCCTGTTCATCAGCACGAAGACCGCCGGCACGCACGTCAGCAACGTCCTGGCCAAGCTGGGCCTGCGCAACCGCGCCGAGGCGGCCGCCTACGCGCAGCGGTTCCTGCCGTCGGAATCAGCCTCGCGATAGGGAATCTTCCCGATCCTCTTTCGCCCTTCGAGGTCCACCCTTCCTCGTGAGCGCGGCCGGATGGACCGGCCGCAGGGAGGTGGAGGACATGGCCAGGACGAAGGAAGCTCGGATGGAGGGAGAGGCGAGGGCCGAGGGGGACAGCGGGTTTCCGCCGCTGCACTTCGAGGCCACGTGCCGGGCGCCGGCCGCGGTGGTGTACGACCTGTTGGCCGACCTCTCAGCGCACATGGAGTGGGCCGGGGAGCGACAGGGCCAGACCACCAGGCTCCTGACCATGGACGCGCCTCAGGGTCCCGCCCACGTGGGCACCGAGTTCCGCACGACGGGCTCGGACGGGAAGGTCGCCGTCTGGCACGACCGCTCGGTGGTGACGGAGGCGACCCAGCCGTCCGCCTTCGAGTTCGTGACCGAGGGCGTTCGCCACAGAAAGCCCGGCTCGACCCCGTGGGAGGCCACGACCGTCCACCGGTACGAGATCACCCCAACCCCCGACGGGTGCCGCGTCACCTACTCCGGGCCGATGACCCGGATGGTGGGGTTCCCGGCGATCACTCGATTCCGTCTGGTCCGCCGCTTGATGATCCGGATGGCCGCGAAGTACATGGGCCGGGGCTTCCACGCGCTGGTCGCCCTGGCCGAGGAGCGCGCCGGTGTCGCGCCGGCCGCGGAGTAGGAGGAGACCATGGGAACGATTGCCAAGCTGTCCAGGCAGGGTGATGCTCGGGTTGAGAGCATGCCCGGGTTCGAGGGGAGGTACGTCGAGGCGGACGGGTACGTGCTGGGGCTCGAGTCGTTCGAGCAGGCCGCGGACTTCACTCCGATGTATCGGGGACTGCCCGATGACCTGTGCCAGTCCCATCACTGGGGCTACGTGATCAAGGGACGCATGATCTTCCACCGGCCCGAGGGCGACGTGGTGTTCGAAGAGGGCGATGCCTACTACGCTGGGCCCGGTCACACGGGCGAGGTTGGGCTGCCGGGGACCCAGATCGTCGAGTTCAGCCCAAGCGATGAGTACGCCCAGACCATGGCCGTGATGGCCAGGAACTTCAAGGGCGGTGGCGAGGACCGGTGAGCTCGTCGCAGACGGCGGGGTTCCTGGTGCTGGCCGACATCTCCGGCTACGAGAACTCCCCGCATGTCCTCGGTGGGCTCCTGGAGCTCATCGTCGACCATCTCGTGCCGCCGTTCCAGCTGTCCAAGCTGGAGGGGGACGCGGTCCTGGTCCACGCTTCTGACGGGGTCTTCTCGCGCGGCGAGACCCTGCTCGAGGTTGTCGAGGAGACCTACGTGGCCTTTCGGGACGGGATCCGGGCGATCGAGCGGAACCTCTGTGACTGCGACGCGTGCCGGAGGTCGCCGTCCCTCGACCTGAAGTTCGTCATCCACCACGGCGCCTACGGGGTCCACCGGGTGGCGGGGAGCGACGAGCTGATCGGGAGAGAGGTTGCCGTTGCCCACCGGCTGCTGAAGAACGGGGTCGCCGAGGAGACGGGCTGGCGCGGATACGCGCTCTTCAGCCGTGCGGCGTTCGATCGGATCGGCCGCGCGATCGAGGACGTTCGGACGGGGACGGAAACCTACGACCTGGGAACCGTGGAGACGGTGAGCCTCGACCTGGACGCCCGGTACCGCATCCTGACCGAGGCGCGCCGTGTCACGGTGGAACCAGGGGAAGCGGACTTCACGCTGGCCCGCGATCTCCCGGCCCCTCCGACGCTGGTGTGGGAGTGGCTGAACGACCCCGACCGCAGACGGCAGTGGGAGCAGGTGGTCGTCGACGAGGAGGTCCTGCTCGGAGGACGAAGTGGCCCGGGCGGAGTGACCCGCTGCGTGCGGGGAGGAGACCTGCTCCTGCTCACCGTCCTCGATTGGCGACCGTTCGACTACTTCACGGTTCGGAGCGCCGCGACCGGGTCGAGGGACGGCGTCGTGACGACGTACCGGCTGGTGCCGACCGACGGCGTCACGAGGCTTCAGATCAGCGCCAGGCTCCCGGGGGGGCCCTTCCGGCGGCGGCTCTCCAGGGCGTCCCTGGCCAGAGTGATCAACAGATCCATTGATCGCCTTGCCACACTGCTGGCTGAGACGACCGCCGCACGGGCTCCCGGGGTCGGCTGACGAACGTCGCCCCAAGCGCGCTGCAAGTCTGTGGGTAGCCGCCGGCGGGAAGACCGGTGGTAACGTCCGCAACCTTGGGAGGCGCCGGGACGATCCATGAGCTTCGAACGCCAGCGTTGCTGGTCGACGCGGCGGCGTTCGACCACAACCTCTCGACGATGGCGGCGGCGCTACCCGGACCGCGGCTCCGACCCCATGTGAAGGCCCACAAGTCAACGGCGCTGGCTCGCAGGCAGGCGCAGGCCGGGCATCGTGGGTTCACCTGCGCCACCGTCCGCGAGGTGGAAGGGATGGCCGCGGCGGGCCTGGGCCAGGACCTGTTGCTGGCCAACGAGACCCTGGAGACAGAACGGCTGGCAGCGGTCCGGGACGCCGAGGTGATGCTTGCGGTCGATTCGGACGCCACGGTGGAGGCCGCGGCGGCGGGTGGCGTTCGGCGCGTGGTCATCGACGTGAATGTGGGGATGCCCCGGTGCGGCTGTCCGCCCGAGGACGCCGGGCGGCTGGCGGACCTGGCACGAGCGAAGGGGCTGGAGGTTCGCGGCGTCATGGGCTACGAAGGGCACGTCGTCGGCCTGCCGAACCGCGCCACCCGAACGGCGATGACCGAGGACTCCATGCAAGCACTGCTCCGGGCGCACGACGCGGTGGGTGGCGACCTGATCTCCGCGGGCGGCACCGGGACGTTCGACATCAACCCGTGGGCCACCGAGATCCAGGCCGGTTCGTACATCCTGATGGACAACGCGTACGCCGAGCTCGACCTCCCGTTCCGGCGGGCGCTGTCGATCCTCGCCACTGTCATCTCGGCGTGGCCCTCGCACGCCGTGGTGAACTGCGGCCTCAAGGCGCTGGGGATGGACCACGGCAACCCGACGATGGAGGACGGGCACCAAGTGTGGTTCGTGTCCGACGAACACATCACGTTCACCTCCGCCGAACCGGTCAAGGTCGGCGATCGGCTGCGCGTCCTGCCCGCCCACGTGGACCCCACCGTCGCGTATCACGAACGCATGTTCGTTGTGGACGGGGAGACCGTCGTCGACGAGTGGCCGGTGGACCTCCGGGGGTGGTGAACAGGCCCGAAACGTGTTTGACGGGCTGGGTGGTGCGGGCGGGGCCACCGTGGCTGTAACGGTAACATGCAGGGCTCGAGTTCGTCGCTCGCACAGACTGGGGGTAGCCAGCATTCTGCCGGCCGTCTTCAGCCTTCAAGGGGCGGTCCGTTGACCCAGATCTTCGGTTTCGCGTGTCCTCGCTATGTGTTGCACGTCAGCGATCGCCTGTTGAGCACCCGGCTTCGTTCCGGCGTCCTGCATCCGGCGGATGCCCGGTTCAACAAGAACGTGCTCTTCGGCGGCCGTGGTGGCGTGGTGAGTCTGGGATTCTCGGGCCTGGCTCGCATCGACCGAGTGCCAACAGACCAATGGATGGCGGCCGTCTTGGCTGGTGAGCGGCCTACTGCGCCGCAGGGAGGTCCCGGCCGGGGAATCCGAATCACGGCGTCGAGCCAGCCCTTCCCACGCGGATGGCCAGATATTGGAAGGGCAATGGAGAGGCTTCGAAACGAGCTGGAGTCCGCTGCGGGCCGGGTCTCGCCTGCTGATCGGGTAATTGGCCTGGCATCGACGCGGTGGGTTGGCAGTGGAAATGGGTCCACCGCCCTGGAGAATTCATTCCGCGGATGCTGCGGCCGATCGCAATCGGTATCGAGCAGCAGCCATCGGCCTCCACGGCTCAGCTGTACCGCGCCCCTCGCTGGTGGGGCTGGGAGCGTAACCGCTGGGCTGTTGCAGCAAATCCTCGTCGGCCGGGCTCTATCGCGGAACTCAAGGAAGCTCTCGGGGGGCAGCCGAATCTGGACGCGCATATGGTGGAAGATCTGCTTCTCGATAGCCTCCGAACGCTGGCGACTGATCCCACGGCTGGTGTTGGCGCGGACTACCTGAGCATCCGCATCAGCCCCTACGAGCGCCCGCTGGTGCACATTCGCTACTTGCCGTCATCGCTGGAAGACGGAACCCCCCTGTATACCGGGTGGGTGGTCACGCCAGGGATCGTTCATCCTCCCCAAGTAGCAACGGATGGTGGCCTGTCGGTCCACAGTGGATGGATGACCATCGAGTACGAAGGACCGACGAATCGGGGACCGACCTTCACTCTCTCGGATCAGCGGCGCGGGTAGACAAATCCGCAGCTAACACCGCCCGGCCCGTACCGGCTCGCCTGGGTACAAGCCGCCGGCGGGGGCCGCAGTTGTGGATACCGGGGGAAGGGCGCGCCGCTAGGGGCGGCGATCCAGCCCCTGACCCTCGCCCCGGGAGCCGGTACGGATCGACCGGGCTCGCTTCTAGGAAACGAAGGCTTCTCTGACGGCCTTTGCCGTCCAGGCGGCCTGACCGTGTGGCCTCGGAACCTTCTTGTGGTTTAGTGTGTCGGCGATCTGATCCAAGGACATGCCCTTGGCAAGCATCGCCTTGATCTTCGTGCGCCAACCGTAGGCCGTGTTGTTGCAGAACACGTGCGAAAGCCGGACGTTATCCGGTTGCAGTTTTCCGCCCGCCCACTTGGGGATGGGGTAGTGGTCCAGATTTGGTGCCCACTTCTTCATCGGGATCGATTTCTGGTCGAAGGACCTCCGCCCATTCGGGCAGTAGCACTGCGGCATCTCACAGCGGAGCTCGATGATCTGGCCGTGCCCGGCCATCTGAACGAGCATCCCTTTCATTCCGCGTTGCCGTAGCTCCTCTGCCACCTGAGCGCCCCTATCCAGACTGCTTGTTGTTCTTGCCATCACCACCCCTTTTGTATCCGAGCGACCGATCCAGTAGGACCATATATGGCCTGAAGAGATTCGCGTGCCTCTTGCCATCGGACGGTTCTCGGAGCAAGGGGGTCTTGGCGGAGCCACCGACCGGGGTCGGTGCGGAGTGCCAGCCGGCGGTGGCGGTATCGGAAAACGGGGTGCCACGGGTCCCGGCTCGACCTCCTCGGTACGGGGGGCATACAGCATGCCGGGGTTGGGCCCGAATGACTCATCTCTCGGCTCGTAGTCGCTGTGATCGAACGGCGCCCAGGACCCCCCGGATCTGACAAGGTCCGGAGCGCCGTCTCTTCTGCTTGCGTGGAACGGGTTTTCGCAATGATGGCTTGGTGTTGGCAGCCGCCCGCCCCGTTGCGGTTCAGATGGCTGCGGGCGTCGGGCTCGTTGGGCATGACGAACCCCACATCGAGTTCGGATCAGGGCATCTGTGGCGAGCTGGCCGGCCACCTCCACGTAACGGCGCCATCGACGGACCCCATCGAACGACCCAGCCCCAACCGTGGTTGACGGGCTCCTTGGGCGGCGCGCCCGGGAGTTCGCAACCCGGACGCGGGACCTTCATGTGGCGCGCACCCCTCAAAGCCTCCCACAGCGTCGTGGACGATTAGGTAAAGGGCTCGCACGAGATCCGGCCAGTGGTCGTTGCCACTGTGGTAGACGTGTTCGGGGCCCGTGAGAATGTCCCGGCCTGTTCCATGTCTGCGGGACTCCTTGCCAACGCGGCGCACCCCGGCGACGATCGTGGGCGCGAGTGTGAGAACGCCTACTGTCCCGGACCAGACGGGAGACCTTCGAAGTGCGGGTGCCGTACCACCCATCGGCAGTGAGACGGAACCCGGCCTGGCCTGGACGTTTCGACGGGGACGTCGGGTGGCTCGGGGAGCCCTGAGACCATTCCCCGCTTGCACCGCGGTAAGCCCAGACACGGTCTGCCTCAGGCTCTCTCGGGTTACCAGATCGCGTCGCCGATGTGCGGCTCTAGGTCTGCGCGGCGCATCCACCGAGCCCATGTCGACTGATCAAAGGCGGGCCGCTGTGAGCCCGTCCGGGCCCCCCAAGCCCGGTTGGGCGGGTCCGGGCCCCGCCTTGCGGCGTTTCGTCTCTCTTATCTGCTCTCCCGTCAAACTCGATGGAGGCTTACGCGTTGAAGATGGTGTTCAGCTCCCGAGCGCCTGGTGGGACGGCCTGGCTCCTCCTCGAGACGACTAAACGCTGACGGCCAAGGCGAAGTCGCCCCCCTGGAAGTCGTCGCAGAGCTCTCGGCACGCAGCGAACTTCTCGCGGAAACCTTCGCTGTTCTTCCACGACTCCCGGGACTCCACGTCGGGCCAGTCCGAGAAGGAGACGAAGTGCCTCCCATCTTGCGCGTCCCTGATCAGGGTCGCTGACCGAAACCCCGCAACGTTGTCCCTGCTCCATTCGAGCCACTCGCGCCAGCGAACGACAAACTCCTCTTCCTTGCCGGGTTTGACCGACCAATTGCCGGAAGCCAGGGTGGCTACCGCCTCACCCATCTCCCTCACTCCCTTCTCGGCCCGCGAGTCTCGCCAAGACGCGGCAAGCAGGCTGGTGGGCCACTTCGCCAGTTGCAATGAGAAGACCAGGGTACCGGTTGCGCTACCCCCACGCCTGGAGTCACTCGCAGCGTCCGGGTTGCGAACTCCCGGGCGCGCCGCCCAAGGAGCCCCAACCGTGGTTGACGGCATCGAGCGCTCCGGCGGATAGTCGCCGGTGCACGCGGATGCCTGCGTCGCGCACGTGGAGACGACCACAGGAGGTGCGGCGGTGAGCGATCGGATCGTGTTCAACCTGGGGCCCGACGACATCCCGACGGCCTGGTACAACATCCTCCCGGACCTGCCGGTTCCGCCCCTGCCGCCACTGCACCCGGGCACCGGCGAGCCGGTCACGCCGGACCTGCTTGCGCCGCTGTTCCCGGAGTCGCTGATCCTCCAGGAGGTCTCCACGGAGCGATGGATCGACATCCCGGGGCCGGTGATCGACGTGTACCGCCTGTGGCGGCCCACCCCGATGTACCGGGCCCGCCGTCTGGAGCAGGCCCTGCAGACTCCCGCCCGGATCTACTTCAAGTACGAGGGGGGCTCGCCGGCTGGCTCGCACAAGCCGAACACCGCCGTGGCCCAGGCCTACTACAACAAGGAAGCGGGCAGGAAGCGGCTGACCACCGAGACCGGCGCCGGCCAGTGGGGCTCGGCGCTGTCCATGGCCACGCAGTTCTTCGGGCTGGAATGCCTGGTGTTCATGGTCAGGGCCTCCTACGACCAGAAGCCGTACCGGCGGATCTTCATGGAGACCTTCGGCGCGGAGGTCCGCCCCTCGCCATCGTCCACCACGGAGTCCGGCAAGAAGATCCTGGAGCAGAACCCCAACTCCACCGGCTCGCTCGGCATCGCCATCAGCGAGGCCAGCGAGGTGGCCGCACAGGACCCGGACACGAGCTACTCGCTGGGGAGCGTGCTGAACCACGTGCTGCTGCACCAGACGGTGATCGGGCTGGAGGCCAAGAAGCAGATCGAGATGGCCGGCGAGCAGCCCGACGTGATCATCGGGTGCGTCGGCGGGGGGTCGAACTACGCCGGATTCTCGTATCCGTTCATGGCCGACAAGCTGGCCGGGAAGTCGCAGGCCCGGTTCGTGGCCTGCGAACCGACGGCGTGCCCAACGCTCACCCGGGGCAGGTTCGCCTACGACTTCGGGGACACCGCCGAGACCACGCCGCTGTTCCCCATGTACACGCTGGGGCACACGTTCGTGCCGGCGCCCGTGCACGCGGGCGGGCTGCGATACCACGGCGACGCGCCGTCGCTGTCGCTGCTGGTCCGGGAGGGCCACATGGAGGCCAGGGCCTTCACCCAGAACCAGATCTTCGACGCGGCGGTCCAGTTCGCCCGGGCCCAGGGCATCATCCCGGCCCCCGAGCCGGCCCATGCCATCCGCCAGGTCATCGACGAGGCAGTCGAGGCCAGGGAGGCCGGGCAGGAGAAGGTCATCCTGTTCAACCTGTGCGGGCACGGCCACTTCGACATGCAGGCCTACGACGACTACATGAACGGCCGCCTGCCGGAGTTCGAGCTGTCGGAGGACGCACTCACCGACGGCCTCGCGCACATCCCGCCGGTGGCCGTCCCCAGCTAACGCTGGAAGCGCCTCCGCCCCCCGGAACGGTCCCGGGGGGCGGAGTGTCGTGCGGGCATGCCTGCGGGTGTTTCTCAGTGGCCCATGGACTTCACGATGAACGTGCCGTTCATGCTGGGGTGGACGTCGCACCGGAAGAAGTACACGCCGGCGGGCAGGCCCGGCACCTGGTACGTGGTGCCTGCCGGTCCGGTGACCAGGTCGCCCACGAACAGCGGCGTCGTCGCGCTCGAGTCCGTGTAGATGGCCACGTTGTGCGGCACGGCCTGGTCCTGGTTGTCGAAGGCGATGGTGAAGTCCATCGCCGCAGGCACGGCCAAGCAGTCCGAGCTGAAGGCCAGGTTCTGGGCGGTGATGCTGAGGGCCATGCCGTCCGGCTCGCAGGTCGCCGAAGGAGCAGGCGCACCCGTGGGCGCGACCGAGGGCTCCGCCCCCGCGGGCAGCACGCCGGCCGAGAACGGGTCGCCCATGGTCGGGTACGAGGTCGGCGCGGGCGGGGCGTCCGGGGTCGCCTTGATGATGCCGACGGCTCCCCGCCCGGTGAAGGCGAACGAGTGGGTCACGAACGGGTACAGCCCCGCGTCCGGAATCCGGAACTCGAACATCGCTCCGCCCCCCGGCGGGATGTTGTAAGTCTGCATCCCGTTCAGCACGTTGGTCGGGTTCCCGTCGGGGTAGACGTGGTCCGCGACCGCCCCGATCACGTGGAAGGCGTTGGTGAGGGTGGGCCCGGCGTTCAGCACCCACAACCGGGTCAGCTCGTTCGGCCGGGTCAGCAGCGGGTTGGTGGCGCCGTACAGGCCGGCCTTCCCGTTGAACACCACGTACTGCGGGTTCGCCGACAGCATCTTGTTCAGATCGCCCTGGTAGGCGCCCTTCACCGGCTTGTCGCCCGGGTAGAACTCGCTCGACACCAGGACGTACTCGCGGGCCGCCGGGAGGGGCTTCAGCGGCGCGGCGGGCTCCACGATGATCGCGCCGTACATCCCGTTAGCGAGGTGCATGAGCACGGGCTGGGTCCCGCAGTGGTACATGAACACGCCCGGGAACCGCGCCACGAAGTCGAACGTGGAGCTCTGCCCGGGGTGGACCGGCTGGTAGTTCACGTCCCACGGCGTCTGCGCGGCGTGGAAGTCGATGGAGTGGTCCATCCCCATGGTGCTGTCGTTGGTCAGCGTGAAGTGGACCGTGTCGCCCACGTGGACCCGGATCACCGGTCCCGGCGCCGTGCCGCCGAAGGTCCACACGTCGTACTTCACGTCGGGGGCGATCTCCTGGACCGTCTCCGTGGCCACCAGGTGAACGTTGACCACGTGGCCGGTGCCGTTCCCGGTGATGCGGTACGGGCCGGCGGCGGGCGCCTTCGAAGACGACGCCTTCGAGTTGGAGGCGTTGACCGCCCACAGGGCCACCAGCGCGACCAGCGCCAGCCCCACCACCACGATCATCGCCGGGAAGATCCGGTAGAAGGCCGTGGAGACCTCCCGTCCCAGCCCGGTCAGGTCCTTGGAGCCGCCCGCCCCGGGGGCGGCGTGTCCGTTCCCCGAAACGTGCGGAGCCCCCTTCTGCGGAGCCCTCGTCCCGGTCGATGCCATGGCTTCCTCCCCTCTCCCCGAAGCTCAGGGGCCAAACGTTTAGTGTGTTACTGAAGTTTCGGGTCGCGCCGCCACCTGGGCATGGGTCGAAGGTCCCGACGCTCGCGGGACCCCTTGCTGGCTTTTCCTTCAGTGAAGGGCTTAACGTTCCGGGGATGAACCTGACCCTGACCCGGCGGGGGGACTACGCACTTCGGGCGGCGGTGTTCCTGGCCGCCTCCTGGGACGATCCCGGCTACCGCACCATGGCCCAGGTCTCCCGGGCCATGGCCATCCCCCGCAGCTACACGCCGCAGATCCTGGGGATCCTGGTCCGGGCGGGCCTGGTCGAGGCACACGTGGGACGGGGTGGCGGCTACCGGCTGGCCCGCTCGCCCGATTCGATCTCGCTACTTGCCGTGGTGGAGACGGCGGAGGGGGAGCTGAAGCCGGACCGGTGCCCGATGCGAGGCTTCCCCTGCGGCTGGCAGGGGATCTGCGCGCTGCATCCCGCGTGGTCGCGGAGCACCGAGGCCATTCGGGAGAACCTCCTGGGCACGTCGCTGCGCGAGGTGGCCGGCACATCGACCGCTCCGGCGCCGGCGACGGCCCCGCTCAGCCAGGCCGCCCGCTGACCTCCGCCAGGCGGCGTTCCAGGAACCGGCGCTCCGCCGGGTTCGTGGCCAGGTCGAGGGCCCGCCGGTAGGCGTCGGCGGCCTCGGCGCGGCGATCCAGACGCCGCAGCAGGTCCGCCCGCGTCGCGTGGAGCAGGTGGTAGCGCTCCAGGGCGCCCGTCGCACCGAGCCGGTCCACCAGGGCCAGGCCCGCCTGGGGGCCGTCGGCCATGGCCACCGCCACGGCGGCGTTCAGCGCGACCACCGGCGAGGGCTGGATGGACAGCAGCGAGCGGTACAGGGCCACCACGGCGGGCCAGTCCACGGCCTCGGCGTGGGGCGCCCGGGCGTGCTCAGCGGCGATGGCCGCCTGCAGGACGTACGGGCCAGCCGGCCGCAGCGAGCGGGCCCGTTCCAGCAGCGCGAGGCCCTCGTCGATCTCGCCGGCGGTCCAGCGGGACCGGTCCTGGTCCTCCATCAGCACGAGGTCGCCCGCCGCATCGACCCGAGCCTCCCGCCGGGAATCGTGCAGCAGCATCAGCGCGAGCAGCGCGCTCGGCTCCGCTTCCGCGGGCAGGAGGCCGACCACGACCCGCGTCAGCCGGATGGCCTCGGCGCACAGGTCGGCCCGAACCAGCTCGCCTTCCGTCGAGGCGTATCCCTCGTTGAACACCAGGTACAGGACCGCCAGCACGCCGGCCAGCCGCTCGGGGAGCACGTCCGGCGGCGGGACCTCGTACGGGATGGCCGCCTCCCGGATCTTGCGCTTGGCCCGGACCAGCCGCTGCCCGATGGTGGGCTCGGTGGTCAGGAAGGCCCGGGCGATCTCCCGGGTGGTCAGCCCGCCCAGCGTCCGCAGGGTCAGCGCGACCTGGGCCTCGCGGGCCAGCGCCGGGTGGCAGCACGTGAACACCAGCCGCAGGCGTTCGTCGGGCCAGGCCCGCATGCGCAGCTCCTCCTCGTCGGGAAGGGCCTGGAGCCGGTCCAGGGCCTGGATCAGCTCGACCTTGTCACGCAGACGGCGCTCCCGGCGGATCCGGTCGATGGCCCGGTTCCGGGCGGTGGTGGTGATCCACGCGCCGGGGTTCGCGGGCACGCCGTCGGCCGGCCAGCGGTCCATGGCCCGGATGAACGCGTCCTGGACCGCCTCCTCGGCCAGGTCGAAGTCCCCCAGCGCCCGGATGAGGGTCGCGAGCGCCCGCCCGTGCTCCTCACGGAACAGGCGCTCGACGACCTCGCGAACCTCTTCGTGCGCGCCGATGGCCACCAGGCTAGGGGCTAGTGGGGCATCTCCATGCCGGCCGGGGCCTCCACCGGCATGACCTCCTGGACCTGGATGGCCCCGTACCGGGCGTCGGGGCACTTCGCCGCGGCCTCCAGGGCCTGCTCCGCGGTGCACTCCAGCTCGTAGTAGCCGCCCAGGTACTCCTTGGTCTCGGCGAAGGTGTGAAACCGCTCCAACGACGGTACACTCTTCGCCAGAAGGGAGGCAGGGATGGCAGCCCAGGTGGCGGTCTACGCGAGGGTCTCCAAGGCTGACAAGGACGACCCCCGCTCGATCCCCGTGCAACTGGCGAACTGCCGGGCACGGGCAGCGGAGGAAGGGTGGGAAGTCGTCGGCGAGTATACGGACCAGGGCATTTCGGGCTGGAATCCGAAGGCGAGGCGTCCCGCGTACCTCCAGATGATTGCCGACCTGGAGGCCGGTCGCTTCGATGCTCCACTCGCTCGTGACACGGAGCGGCTTCTCCGTCAGGACAAGGAAGGGCAGCGCTGGCTCGACCTCTACGCAGCGGGCAAGGTTCGCAAGCTGTTGTTCGTGGACGAGGCCGACATCGACCTGACGCGAGCGCAGGACCGCAAGGACTTCAAGGGGCGGGTCGCTGCGGCGGTCTACTACTCGGAACGGCTCGGCGAGAAGGTCCGCAAGACGAAAGACGCTCAGCGGGCGGCTGGCCGGATGTTCCTCGGAGGAGGGCGCAGGGCGTACGGTCGGACAGCTGACCGGACGGCACTCGTGGCGGATGAGGCCAAGGCCATCGAAGACGCGGCGCGGCGGTTGCTGGCCGGAGGAAGCCTGTACCGGCTGGTGCTCGACTGGAACGAGGCGGGCATGAAGACGACCTCCGGCAACGCGTGGCGGCTGTCCACGCTGCGGCGGATGATGCTGTCCGACTCGCTCGTCGAGGCACCGGCCATCCTTTCCGACGACCAGCACGCGCTGCTCGTGGCGCGGTTCTCTTCGGACGGCACCCGGCCCCGCGTAAACGGGCGGCGTTACCTCCTGGCTGGCCTCGTGCGGTGCTCGGAGTGCGGGCGCAAGCTCTTGGGCTCCGGGACCGTGGCGAAGCCGTCTGAGGCCCGCTACGTGTGCTGGAAGGGCGGCGGCGGGTGCGGGGCGACCCGCGTCAACGCCCGGCGCGTCGAGGCGTTCGTCAGCGAGTGGGTCGAGGCACAGACGGCGAAGCCGAAGCCGAAGCGCAACGGCAAGCGCTCCACGGTCGAGGCGGCGCTGCTGCGGGAGATTCGGGAGCTTGAGGACCGCAAGTCCGGGCTCGCCGACCTCGTGGCGAACGGCACCCTCAAGCCGGTCAACGTGAAATCGGCGGTGCGGGACCTCGACGAGCGGATCGCGGGGCTCAACGCCGATCTTCGCGCCGACGCTCCGGCTCCGGCTCGCCCGACCTTCGGCGACCTGGCAGCGCTCGGCCAGAGGTACAACTCGGGAATGCTGACTCCCGAGGACATCATCCGGTTCGGCGAGTACGCGAGGGCGCTCGGGCTGCGCGAGGTCATCGTGCACCCGGCAGAGCGGCGCGGACCCGGACAAGACCTCGCCGGGCGCGTGGAGTTTCGGGAGGCGGCAGCGTGAACGTCACGCCGCTCACGCTCGCGGGAGCCAACGCGTTTACGGCGCGGGAGTACCGGCACCCACATCGGGCGCTCAGGTTCCACTTCTGGTCTTCGGGCGCGGTGAAGGACGACAAGCTGGTCGGCGCGGTCGTCGTCGGCCCGCCGAAGGCGCGGGCGTTCACGAAGGGCAAGCTTCGGGGGATTGAGGGCGAGCGAGCTACGAGCGTAAACCCAGTCAGGCGCCCCTTCGGACCCGAGCGCGGTCCGGGTCCAGCGCCCTGATCGCCGCGAGGAGGAGGGGATGGACAGGATCGGGCAGAAGACCAGGTCGGCCTGGATCCCCCCGACGACGGGCTGGTCGAACAGCTCCCACCCGAGGGTGTTGAAGGATCTGACGTACAGGCCCCCGGGGCGGCCGCCCCGATGGTCCCGGCGCTGTTCATCAGCTCACCCTGGACGTTGTTCGTCGCGTCGATCACGAGCTTGCCATCGAGAAGTGACCTCAGGGCGGAGACGGTGTCCGCCATGGCGGCCCCGGGGGTCGCGAACACGACCACCTCGTTGGTAAAGGGAGCACCCAGCCGCTGCGCCTTTAGGTCCGCTCGATGAGCGCGAAGGCGCCGTAGCCCACCACGCGGGAGGGGCCTCCGGCCGTGTCGGCCGAGGTGCGGAGGTCGAGCAGGTGCAGCTCCAGGCCGCGGCGGCTGGCGTAAGCCACGGCCCCGCGGAGAGCGTGCGCGCCGCATGCGGCATCAAGCCCGATCGCCCCGAGGTCTCCCGCCACCACTGCGGCGGCGGTCCGGCTGTCGAGCGCCCGGGCGGTCTCGTGGTGGTGGTAGTGGCTGAGGTCGGTGCTCACCACGACCAGTGTTCCGGGCACCCGCATGAGCGCCTCGATGAGCGTGGCGACCTCCTCGGGCTCCGCCGTTCCAACCGCCACGGGCAGCACTCGAAGCGCCGACCCCACCACTCGCTGGAGGAACGGAAGCTGCACCTCGACGGCGTGCTCTGGGGCATGGGGACGGTCGTTTACCACCGCGCCCTGCGACACCGCCCTCTCGCGGAGCTCCACGTCGATCTGGACGACCCCGAGCGGTGTCTCCCAGCCCGTCGCCTCCGGGACGGCCACCCCGCCGAGCGGCACGAAATGGGCCGGCCCCAGCACCGCGACCCGCTCCGGAATGGCCGCGCTCTCGGCCAGCAGCCGGTATGCCGTGGCCGCCACCGGCCCGGAGTACGCGTATCCGGCGTGGGGCACGACCAGTCCGACCGGCCCGCCGAGCGCGCTGCGGACGGACGCCTCCGCCAGCAGCCGATCGAGCGCGGCGCCGAGCTCCTCGGGGTCGCCGGGGTAGAACGAAACCGCGGCCGCCGGGCGGCGGACCCCTCCCGCCCTCACCCCACCCGGAGCCGGACCGGCAGCCGTCGCGGTCCCCAGCTCCCCGGCGCGCCCTCGAAGACCCCCGGGCACGGCGTGTCGCACCGCATGCACCGCCCATCGCCCGTGAGGTTCCAATTGCCCAGCTGGTACCAGTCCCGTTCGACGAGGACCTCGCCGCAGCGGTGGCAGTACGTGCTCCCGCCCTCGGCGTCGTGCACGTTCCCGGTGTACGCGTACCGGACCCCGTTGGCCAGCGCGATCCGCCGGGCCCGGGTCAACGTCGCTGGCGGCGTGGGCGGCCGGTCCCGCATCTTCCAGTCCGGATGGAACGCGGTGAAGTGCATGGGCACGTCGGGCCCTAGGCGCTCCACAACCCAGCGGGTCATCGCGTCGATCTCCTCGGAGGAGTCGTTCAGCCCCGGGATCAGCAGGTTCGTGATCTCGAACCACACCTCCGTCTCGTGCTTCAGGTATTCGAGCGTCTCCAGCACCGGAGCCAGACCGCCGGCGCACACGCGGTGATAGAAGTCCTCGGTGAACGCCTTGAGGTCGACGTTCGCCGCGTCCATGTGCCGGTAGAACTCCTGGCGGGGCTCCGCGCGCATGTAGCCCGCGGTCACCGCCACCGCCTTGATGCCGCGCTCGTGGCAGGCATCCGCCACGTCCATGGCGTACTCCATGAAGATGACCGGGTCGTTGTAGGTGAACGCCACGCTCCGGCATCCGAGTTCCTCGGCGGCGCGGGCCAGGCCCTTCGGCGAGGCCGCGTCGGCGAGGGTGTCGATCTCCCGGGACTTCGAGATGTCCCAGTTCTGGCAGAACCGGCACGCCAGGTTGCAGCCGGCCGTCCCGAACGACAGCACCGGCGTGCCCGGGAGGAAGTGGTTGAGCGGCTTCTTCTCGATGGGGTCGACGCAGAACCCGCTGGAGCGGCCGTACGTGGTGAGGACGATGACGTCGCCCTGCCGCATCCGCACGAAGCACAGGCCTCGCTGTCCCTCGTGGAGCCGGCACGCCCGGGGGCACACATCACACTGCACCCGTCCGTCGTCCAGGCGATGCCAGTGCCGGGTGGGATGGGTTTCGTCGACCTCGGGCCCCGCGACCGCGACCATGCCGGTTCCATGATGCATCGCGAGCCCACCCGGCGACCAGGGTCCGAGCGGGCATGGTTCGCTACCGGGAGGGTATGCAGGACCCCGACGGCAGGACGGAGGAGGAGGTGCCCGTGGGCGCGGAGGCGATTCCATCGACCCTGTCGCTAACGGCCCCAAGCGACACGGCTCGCCCCCTATAGGGGTCGGACGGCCAGGCTATCGAGAAGCAGCAGCACCGTTCGACGCAAGGTTGTCGGGGCATGGGGACCCAGCGCGACCTTCGCGAAGAAGATTCGGCCTGCGGTCCTGAAGCCCACGTTGTAGGCGGGGCGCCGGGAGCACTCCAGCGCTCCGCCGAGGCGCAACCTATGCTGTGGGCATGAGGTTGTACCTAGCGCTGCCATGCCAGTCGTGTGGGAGCCGAGAGCCGGTCAACGTCCCGCTATCTGGCTCATCGTGGAAATGGACGTGCCCGTCATGCGGTCACCAGAACGAAATGCTCGCTCACCATGGATACACGATCGGGGATCGGATCCTTGAAAAGAGTCGATGGGAGTACCTCACCAACGCCGACTACTCCATGGGGATTGTGTTGGCGGCAATGGCGGTCGAGTGCGAACTCGCTCGGCTGTTCTTCAAATGGCGGGGGATCGAACTCCTCGCGGAACGTGGACATCGGACCAGCACTGAGGATCTTGAGCCCCAGTACCGAAAGCTCGGCACCAATGTTGCAAAGCGGATCGACCGCGTCGCCGCCATGCTGGACCCCCGGGGGCTCGACGTGTTCGCACGCTGGTCTCCCCTGGCCGGCACCATCGAGCGGGATCACCCGAGCCTCCATCTCGGATCGCTCGCGAAGGACATCCAACAAGCCCTGTTCTGGCCGAGAAACCGGATCCTGCACGACGGCTTCACCGAGCACGCGAAGAACGACGCCGAGCGCTGCCACCGCATCGCAGCGCTCGTGCTCGAGCTTCTCAAGCGCCTGGATGTCGCGCGCCGACGGGTCGGATGACTCCTGCTTTATCAGGCCAGGGAATGATCGCTCGCGCCATGAGCCATCGCGCTCGTATATGAGTCGAGGAACCCTTTCGGCAGCCCCGAGCCCTGCTCCTACGGCGCGGAACCAACACCCTTCGCCACTAGGCCGAGCATCCCGCAACTCCCCCAGGCACGGACTCAAACGGACCGAACAGGCCCTCGGTGGCCCCCAAGCCGGTGGTCGTTTAGGGTCGTAGGTGGACGGGGCGGTGGCG